>Ga0265297_10000124_pt1 | contig 262274 bp, 265 predicted proteins | sample Munlanlwell13791_FD_192502 | JGI IMG/M metagenome (GOLD analysis project Ga0265297, IMG submission 192502) | Leachate microbial communities from a municipal landfill in Southern Ontario, Canada - Leachate well 137-91 | ecosystem: Engineered > Solid waste > Landfill > Unclassified | place...
CGATATTATATTTACGCTTTTGACCCTTCGGGTCACCACCCGCAGGGTGGCAATGTGGTAACTCGGGTTCGAATCCCGATGGGGCTATTATTAATGAAATAGCGATATTATATTTACGCTTTTGACCCTTCGGGTCACCACCCGCAGGGTGGCAATGTGGTAACTCGGGTTCGAATCCCGATGGGGCTATTATTAATGAAATAGCGATATTATATTTACGCTTTTGACCCTTCGGGTCACCACCCGCAGGGTGGCAATGTGGTAACTCGGGTTCGAATCCCGATGGCGGTACCAAAAAATCTCTTTCTTATGAAAAGAGGTTTTTTGTTTCTTAAAATAATGGTAAAATTACCCTATGAACAATGAAGCTCAAAAAAGACCATTCGTAAAAATCGGTATAAATGTATTTGTCTTTAAGAAGAATAAAATCCTGCTCGGCCGAAGAATCGGCAAAGTCGGCCAGGGAACTTGGTGTCTGCCCGGCGGAAAGTTTGAGTTCGGCGAATCACTAAATGAGGCCGCTAAAAGAGAACTAAAGGAAGAAACGAGTCTAAGCGCCAATTTGAAATTATGGCAGATAATAAACGCCCCGCGGAAAAAAACCCATTATGTTCATTTTAACTTTCTGGCCAAGAAATGGCGCGGAGAACCAAAAATCGCCGAGCCAGACAAGTTTTCCGCCTGGAAATGGTTTGATCTGAAACGTCCGCCCAAAAACATATTTTTCGGCCATAGGAAATTCATCCCGGCTTACATAAATAAAATTCATTTTGTAGACCGCCGCAAGAATAATAAATTATTATGAAAATCCTCGCCCTCGAAACTTCCTGCGATGAAACCGCCGCCGCCGTTTTAGAAGAAAAAGGCGGTAAGTTTATTTTACACTCAAGCGTGGTCGCCTCCCAGGTGGATATCCACGCCAAGACCGGCGGGATTGTCCCGGAAGTGGCGGCCCGCGAGCATGTTACCAAAATCCAGCCGGTTATCAAGGAAGCGGCGCCTGATATAAATAATGTTGATATAATAGCCGTTACGCGCGGGCCAGGCTTAATCACTTCCCTGATGGTTGGCCTGGAAACCGCCAAGACTTTAGCTTATGCCTTGAAAAAACCTTTAATTGCTCTAAACCATATTGAAGGCCATTTTTATGGCAACTGGCTGCCGGTCCCGCCCGGAGAAGAGTTCACTTTGCCAAAAATTAAATTGCCGGCTCTATCTTTAATCGTTTCCGGCGGTCACACTGAGCTGGTCTTAATGAAAAATCACGGTGTTTACAAAAAAATAGGGGAGACTCTCGATGACGCCGTGGGCGAAGCCTTTGACAAAGTGGCCAAGATTTTAGACTTGGGCTACCCCGGCGGCCCGATCATTGAAAAAATGGCCCAAGAAGGCGATCCAAAAAAAATTGATCTGCCGCGACCGCTGCTCAAGCAAAAAAACTACGACTTCAGTTTTTCCGGCCTTAAAACCGCCGTGCTCTACCTCGTTAGAAAACAAGCGAAAATTGACGAACAGTATATAAAAAATGTGGCTGCTTCCTTCCAACAAGCTTCCATTGATGTCTTAATCAGCAAGACTTTAAGAGCGGCCAAAGATTATAAAGTTAAAAGCATTATGATTTCCGGCGGAGTGGCCGCCAACCAAACTCTAATCAAAGCTTTTAAAAAAGCAGTGAGAAAAGAGTTACCCTTAATACCGTTTTATTCTCCCTTGCGTTCATATTCCACAGACAATGCCGCCATGATGGCCATGGCCGCCTATTTCCACGCCAAAAAAAAAGATTATACTTCCTGGCATAAGGTCCGTGTGGATCCGAATTTAGCCATATAATTTATGAGTAATGGCAAAAATTTTAATTCCGCTTTTAAATGGATAATTAATATTCTCAGAATACACCATGTCCCATTTCAAATTTCCGGCGGGCTGGCGGCCAGAGCCTACGGCTCTAAACGGAAACTCTACGATATTGATATCGATATCCCCGATCGCTTGCTTCATAAATTGGTTTTAAAAGTAAAACCGTATATAATATTCGGTCCAATCAGATTCAAGGATCAATGGTGGGATCTTAAGCTCATGACCCTAAAGTACCGCCGTCAACGTATTGATATCTCGGGGGCTAACCAAGCAAAAATCTACAACAAAATTAGAAAAAATTGGGTTTCGCTTAAATCAAACCTTTCGAATCCCAGCTATAAAAAAATTGCCCGCTTAAAAGTTCCCGTTATCCCAAAAAGGGAACTTATCTATTATAAGAGGATTTTATCGCGCCAGGCTGATATAAGCGACATCGAACAGATAACAAGAAGCTCTTAAATTATTGTAAATTCAGAGAAAAAAAGGTAAACTATAGTTATATAAATCCTAAATTCTAAGCACTAAATCCTAAACAAATCCCAAATACAAAAATCAGAATGTCCCAAACCCGGTTTAGAATTTGATGAATTGGGATTTAGAAATTGTTTAAAATTTCGGATTTAGGATTTAGAATTTAAAAACATGCCCGCCAAAGAACTCCCAAAAATATACGATCCTAAACTAACGGAGAAAAACATTTATTCTCTCTGGGAAAAGAGCGGCTTTTTCAATCCCGACAATCTCCCGTTTACACCTAAGAAAAGATTCGTCATTACAATGCCGCCGGCTAATGTCACCGGCGAACTGCATATCGGCCACGCCCGCTACCTGACTCTGGAAGACATTATGACCCGCTACCACCGGATGAAACAGGAGAAAACCTTGTGGGTGCCCGGCACGGACCACGCGGGCATTTCCACTCAAGTGATGGTCGAACGGCTCCTAAAAAAAGAGGGGATCAACCGCCGCGAGATCGGCCGGGAAAAATTCCTAGAAGCCGTCTGGGCCTGGAAGGAAAAATACGGCGGCAAGATCCTGGAGCAATACAAATCCATGGGCGCTTCTTGCGACTGGTCGCGCTCCCACTTTACCATGGACCCGCAACTTACGGCGGCGGTCCACACCGCTTTTATAAAATTATTTAACGATGGTCTTATCTACCGCGATTACCGCATCACCAACTGGTGCCCCCGCTGTCAGACGGCTTTATCCGATCTGGAAGTTTCTTATGAAAATATCAAAAGTTCGCTCTGGTACATCCGCTATCCCGTCTTGGGCACGGCGGAAAAATTCATCGAGGTGGCCACGACCCGGCCGGAAACTATGTTGGGTGATACCGCGGTGGCCGTTAATCCTAAAGACAAGCGTTATAAAAAATTAGTCGGCAAAAAAGTCTTGATCCCTTTGATTAATCGCGAGATACCGGTCGTGGCTGACGAACAGGTAGATGTTAATTTTGGCACCGGCGCCGTGAAGGTAACGCCCGCTCATGATGATCTGGATTTCCAGATCGCCAAAAGAAACCATTTGCCTATCATACAGGTCATCGGTTTAGACGGGATCATGACCAAGGAAGCGACGGAAAGTTTTTTCGGGCTGAAGGCTTTGGACGCCCGGGAAAAAGTCCTGGCCCGCCTCGGCCAGCACGGCTTTTTGACCAAAACGGAAGAGTACGAGCACGCCATTGCCCATTGCGAACGCTGCCGCGCGACGATTGAACCGATGGCCACCCGCCAGTGGTTCGTGAAGATGAAAGGCCTGGCCCGCGAAGCGGTCAAAGTCGTCAAGCAAGGCAAGATCAAGATCGTTCCCAGGCGTTTCGAAAAAATATATTTTCATTTTCTGAACAATATCCGCGACTGGTGCATCTCCCGCCAGCTCTGGTGGGGCCACCAGATCCCAATCTGGTACTGCCAGAAATGCGGGCAAGCCTTGGCCTCGGTAGAGAAACCGGCTAAATGTTCGACGTGCGGAAACACTGAATTTAAACAAGACGAAGACACGTTAGATACCTGGTTTTCCTCTTCCTTGTGGACTTTTTCCACGCTGGGCTGGCCGAAACAAACAAAAGACTTGAAAGAATTCCACCCCACAAATGTGATGGAAACCGGCTGGGATATTCTTTTTTTCTGGGTGGCCAGAATGGTGATGATGAGCCTGTATCTAGTCAAAGAAGTGCCCTTCAGCACCGTATACTTACATGGCTTGATTTTAGACAAAGACGGCAAGAAAATGTCCAAGTCCAAAGGCACCGGCGTGGATCCTTTGCTGATGACCGATAAATACGGCACGGATGCCATCCGCTTAAGCCTGGTAATGGGCACCTCCACCGGCCAGGATATGAAAATATACGAGGAAAAAATCTCAAGCGCCAGGAACTTTGCCAACAAGCTTTGGAATATCAGCCGCTTTACTTTCATGAATCCAAAGTCAAAAGCACCAGCCAAAGCGAAAAGTTTGGCGGATCAGTGGATCCTTTCTGAATTGAATACTTTAATAAAAGAAGCGACAAAAGATTTGGATAAATTCGAATTCTCCCAGGCGACGGAAAAACTCTATGAATTTACCTGGCACAAATTTGCCGACTGGTATTTGGAAATATCAAAAGTCGAAAAGAACCATGCCATCACTTATTTTGTCCTGGAAAATCTTTTAAAACTCCTCCATCCTTTTATCCCTTTTATTACCGAAGAAATCTGGCAGAATTTAGGCGAAAAAAATATGCTGATGATTTCCCAGTGGCCGAAAGCCAACGCTAAATCGATCAATAAAAAAGTAATGGCGGATTTTGGCAAACTTCAGGAAATGATCATCAACCTCCGGAACGAGAAAAAAGCCAAAGGCCTCCAGCCGAAAGACGAATACATGGTTCAAAAAAAGAAATCGCCCTTGCTTTCTCAAAATAAGGCGGTGATTGAATGGCTGGGGAGGGTAAAATTGGAATTAAAATAAATGTTTGAAATACAACAGCGCGGGCGCGGAGACCCGCGCTGTTTTTTACGCCTACACCAACTTTCATAAAACTTTCCAACGCGGGTGTCTTGGGCCCGCGTTGGCATTTTCATACCGCACAGCCCGCCTTTTCCAAGGCGCACCAATTTTATTTTCCTACAATATATCCCCTTGACAAACCCTCTTTTTTGCGCTAAGGTTTTAAACAATAAACGGCTGGTAATCTTGAAACTTTGAAAGAAAGGAGTGGTCATGAAAAGACTGCTGCTATTTACCGTTCTACTTCTCCTTCTCTCCTCGATGGCTTATGGCGGGCAAAAATGGTACTGGTCCGTACCGATAGACAAGGGCGTACTCGACCAGAAAAAGAGCACCTATCTCGCCATACCGGCCAATGGTTCTTTACATTTTTCCCTGGGCGCTGTTATAGCGACTTCACAACAAGCCTACCGCAACGCCAGTATAATTTTCAGCGGAGTGGAAAGCGACTCCGACGACATCGCCGTGATTGAAGCCAGATACGATGGGTCAAGTGCTTTCACCAACAGCGTCGTCTACCGGCTGAAAAAGGGCATGAAAATCAGAATTGCCCATCCGTTAGTGGCGGAACGTGACGGCGGACCAGCCCCGCCGCTCACTCTCAAATTCGTGCATTACGCCCGGGGATCTGCCCAGTTTATTCTAAAGACCGGGGAATAACCGCGCTCTTCCCCCAGCCGTCTACTTGCAAAAGTATGACGGCTTTTTTACTAGATTATTATTATTTCTCTGATCCCCCGTGAGAAATTGCTGGGGGTCATCCCGGAATAAGTCTCAAGCTATCGCACCCGCACCTCGCTTTGTGAGGCGCTTTTTTATTCCACTAAAAATTCCGCGCAGACTGGAAAGTCTGCGCTGTGAATATATAATAATTGTATTTCAATTTTAAATAGCGCGCCTTTTCTAAGGCGCGCTGGCTTTTTAACTTTTAAACACCTCTTCCAACCCCCGCGAAAAATTGCAGCCGATGATGCGGCAGTATTTGCCGCAAATCTTAATATTCTTTCTTTCCCGGCTGGCTTTTTCATCCTTTAAAATATCTCCTAAATTTTCTTTGGCCAGATTGCCGATAACCTGCCCCTTAAAACATAAGGCGACCTCACCATTCGGATAGACCACCAGATTTCTCTGGCCGGCGAAACAGCGGTATTTTAAGACATTCGGCGGGTTTAGATAATATTCTGCCATCGCCTTGATATTGGCCGGGGAGTTTTTGATCGGGCAGTTTTTATAATTCGCTAAGACCCAGTCGAAAAATTTAACCGCCTCGTTTTTTGCCGGCCACAAACTTTCAAGAAGACGGCTAGATTGTTTGTCTTTCGAGGCTTCCGATTCCACGCTTTCATCCAACGGCTGCAGAATAATACTGGCGCCAGACAAAGTCTTTAAATATTTTAACAACTCCGGCAGATCAGCGATATTTTTCGCCGTGATCAAAACGCCGATTTCCAATTTTATCCGGCTTTCAGAAGCCACTTTTAAGGCTTTCATCGCCTGACGGTAGGCCTGCGGATTACCCCGCAAATCATTGTGAATGTTTTCTTTTATGCTATAGAAAGAAACCTTCAAAAGATCCAAGCCGACTTTTTCCAGCTCGGCCACTGTTTCTTTATTAATCAGCAGGCCGTTGGAGTTTAAAGCGACATTTTTAAAATGCGGTTTTAAAGTTTTGACTAAAGACGAAACCAACTCTTTTTTTAACAACGGTTCGCCGCCGTTTATTTCCACAAAAGTCTCTGGACCAAAAAAATCTTTGGCTTTTCGCGCTATTCCCAACCACTCATTTTCCGATAATTCTAGGGCGAGAGGTTTTTGCCAAATAGAGCAGCTCTGGCAGCGGAAATTGCAGCGAAAAGTAATAATCAAGCTTAAAAACTCCGGCGCTAGATTATACCGGCCGGTTACGAAGCTTTCTTCCCTTTTTAATTTTTTAAATATTTTATTCACCTTTTTATTGAAATCTATTCCGCCACGCAGAAGATATCATCTAAGCGACATTTACTAGTAAGAATTTAATTTTTAGATGATTTTTCCGTACTTAAATCATACTTGTGTAATTTACGTATAACTAGCCAGTAAGCAACCACGGTATATATAGAAATGATATGCATTATTAGATAGAAATACATACTAATAACATACGGCAAAAAACCAGATTGATTTGAATCGATAGATTGATTAATAATGTGAGGTAATGTTACAAAACCGCCACCCAATGTATATGAAACAATGATAAATATGATTAAAAGATATCGAATAATACTCCATAAGCGAAATATGCCAAAAATAATCAAAATTTGTAATATCTGCAATATTAACAACCATAACGCTATCATCGCAACAAGGGGTGCTGCAAAACCAAATGTAAATAATTGAGAGCCCCCAAGGTCAATATAGTCAATTACAGATACTATTAGATTATAAAGATTAATAATAATTACTGAGTACCACAAATACTTAATTAGCTGATTATTCCGAATTATTTCTCTCTTTACCTGATAATTCATGGGGGCTTTAATATTAATTACTCCGCCACCCTAAACACTTCACTCACCGAGGTGATCCCGTCCAAGGCCTTTATCAAGCCATCCTGCACCATGGTCACCATGCCGTTTTTTACCGCGATATCACGCATGTCATATTCCGAAACCTGGCCGGATAGGATTATTTTCTCGATTTCGGCGTTCATGATCAAAACCTCAAAAATGCCGATGCGGCCGGCAAAAGTACTGTAATTGCAGGCCGGACAGCCGGCTCCCCGGTAAAATTTCAAAGGTTTGCTTAAATCCACTTTCCTTTCCGCCGTGGCCGGCAATTTAGCGAGTGTCTCCTTGATTTTATCTGAAGTCTCTTTGTCCAAATGATCTTCAGTCTTGCATTTGGCGCAGATCCGGCGGACCAGACGCTGGGCCATCACCGCGTTCAGGGCCGGGGCGAGCAAAAACGGTTTCGTGCCCATGGCCAGGAAACGGGGGATGACGCCGGCGGCATCATTGGCGTGAATGGTGGATAAAACCAAATGGCCGGTCAAAGCGGCTTGAATGGCGATTTCCGCCGTTTCCAAATCCCTTACCTCGCCGACCATGATGACATCCGGGTCCTGCCGTAAGATGGACTTCAGGCCGTTGGCATAAGTGTATCTTTTCGGCCCGGTGCGGGCGATCGTTTTTCCTTCTCGCGTCATTATCCTGGCCGCCGCTTCATCGGATTCGCCCGAAGAATCAATCTGCGTTTGGATGATGCCGGCCAGCTGATACTCAATGGGGTCTTCCAGGGTGATGATTTTTGTTTCCGGACTGTTCAGCTTATTTAGGATTGAGTAAAGGGCGGTGGTTTTACCGGAACCGGTGGGACCGGAGGTGATGATCATGCCGTTGGGCCGCTCTATCTCCCGGTTTAATCTTTTCCGCGCTTCACCGATGACGCCCAGATCTTCAAAGGATATTTTTTCCGCGTAGGCCATCAACAAGCGCATGACGACGCTTTCCCCGAAAGCCGAAGGAATGGTCGAGATACGCACGTCTATCTTGCCTTCTTTTAAAAGCAGGTTCAGCCGGCCGTCCTGCGGCGTCTTATCCACGTTGATCTTCAGGCCGGCGAGCAGCTTGATGCGGCTGATGATCCTTTTCCACATGTCTTTGGGCAGAGTCGCGACATCGCGCAGTACGCCGTCCAGCCGGTAACGCACCTTGATGTCATTTTCTTCCGCTTCAATGTGAAGATCGGAGGCCTTGGCTTGAATGGCGCCGGCGATAATCAAATTAAGGGTTTCCGTCAGAGGGACCTGATGGACTTTTTCCGCCAGGTCCTTAAAACCTCCCATTTCGTTTTTATAGCGGTCAATCGCCGATTGCGTGATTTCCATCCCCTTGACCTCTTTTTTAAAAACGGGCAGATGCTCATACAGCTTCAGGGCTTCCGCATAACTGTGTTGCGATATAAGATAAACTGCCACGTGGGCCTGATTTTTTTCCGCGACTTTTTCCACCAGTTCCGCAATTTGGGGGTTTTCCGCATTGATGGTCCCCAGCCGGATTTCCTGGCCGGATTTCAAAAAACAGATGGCCTGGTATTTCAAGGCTTCCTCTTTGGATAAAAGAGTCAGGGTCTCCGGACCAATGGGAAAACCGACCAGATTAATGTAATTAAGGCCGGCCGACATGGCATTTTCCTGAACCAACCTTTCCTTTTCCCTAAGATTGATCTGGCTCATCTTTTCCGCGAATTTTTCCTCCACCTCTTTGGCGGCCACCCGATAATTAGATTGTTTATCGTCTGACGAAGCAATCATATTCTATCCTTTAATTGCCTATATTATAGCAGAAAAAATGATTACAGGAAACCAAAAAAGAGGAGTTAAGTATCCTCTTTATTTCGGCAGATTGGCAAGATTTTAGTACCCGGTCTGATAAAAGCTCTTAACCCGTTCGAGAATCTTCTTTTCGGCCGCCGCTAGATCAGCCGCCGGTAATTCCACGCGGGTAAAATCCTTGGTTCCGCCCGGATTATATTCCCGGAAAAGCCGGAAACCATCGATCTGTTTAGTGCTGTAAACGATGCCTTTTATTTTCTTATCCTCCGCTTCGTAGAGGAGGGCGACGACCTCCGCCAAAGGTGTATTAATGATCAATTCATCGATCACGCCGATCAGATGATCGTCGCTGGCGCCGGATTCTTCAAAGTCATGGCGGGAAACCAGCGACCAGACCAGGCGGTGCTCCACGCCTTCTTTCAGGCGGGCCAGCACCCGACCCCACAGCTTTAACGTGGCGATATTTTTGGTTTGAAACAGGTTCTTGATGATTTCTTCCCGTCTCGCGCCGGAGGCGACCAGATGGGAAGCGATGGCCAATGACTTGGGCGTCACCGAAGTGGTGCGGAAACTTTTCGTCTTGGAAATTATGCCGGCCAGCAAATTAGTGGCGATTTGTTCATTTAGGATATCCGCGCCCATTTCCTTGATCAGCTCAAAAATTATTTCCGAAATGGAGGTCGCCGTGATATCCACCAGATTGATCTGTCCGAAAAAATCATTGGCGGGATTATGATCGATATTGATGATCGGGGTATGGTAAAAAAATTCAGCGTTGTTGTCATAGAGCTTGCCGACCGTGTCCAGATCGATGGCATCGAGCACGTAAATCAGGTCATACTCATACATCCCGGCTGAAGTAGTCAGATCCCTTTCCTCAAAAAAACCGTTTTTCGGCGTGATAAATATATTAAGCTTGTTTTTGTCCTTGTCGATATCGTAGCTCAATTCCTCCACCTTGGTCCGCGAAACATCCAGAGATACAATGAACTTACGCAGAGTCGTTAATTCCGAAAATATTTCCGCGCTTTTGGGCAAAAAATTATGGGAGGGGGGCAGGCTAAATTCACTGCAAACGATCTTCGCTTTCTTGTTTAGCTTTTCAAAAGTCAAAAAAAGGGCAAGGCTGGAGGCAATGGCGTCCGTCGTGGGATTATTCGGCAAGACAATGACCACATTGCTCGCTCTTTTGGTGATATCGATCGCCTGTTTATAGGGTAATGGTTCCATGTCCTTTTTAAAAAATGAATAAATAAGTATAACGGGAGTAGGAAAAACTGTCAAGCAAGTTGGCGGTTAAACCTCGTATTTGCTATATTTAAAGGACTGAAATGCAAAAAATTACCACAAACAGCGCCCGCCAAACCAAAGAAATCGGCTTTAAATTAGCCAAAAATATTAAAGGCGGCACCATCATCGCTTTAATCGGCGATTTAGGCGCCGGCAAGACCACTTTTCTGCAAGGCTTGGGCAGCGGCCTTGGGGTAAAACAAAAAATCCTAAGCCCCTCCTTTCTGCAATTGAAGCCTTATCCAGTGCATAGCCGACCGTTAAAATATCTTTTTCATTTTGATTTTTACCGCCTGGTTTCCTTTTCAGAAGTAGAAAGCCGGGGGCTGACCGAATATCTGCGGTCTAAAAACGCCGTGGTGGTCATGGAGTGGGCGGACCGCATAAAAAAATTTCTCCCCGCCAAAGTGAAATACATTTACTTCACTTTTATCGACCCGGGCAGGCGTTCTTTGCTTTTTAAGAATTTTAAAAAAGAGGAGCTTCAATTTTTATCCTCTTTTAATAAATTATAATAAGATTTTATTAAGTCGTAACGGAAACGGTTTTTTCCGCGGAAACTTTTGCTTCCCGACCGACATTATCCTCCACCACCATTTTTTCCGGGGTCAAAGCGACAACCTGATCAATACCGATGATCAGCTCTTTATTTAAAAGGCCGCGGATAAGCTGGCGGCTTTTGACATAATAACGGATGACCCGGTGTTCATCGGCCTCCAGGTCAAAATGGGATATCGCGCCCAGAAGCTGGCCGCTTTTCGTTTCCACGGGCAGATTGATTATTTTTTTATGGCTTAATATCATGTCCTTCCAGTTTGACAGGACGCTTTTTTAAATATATATACTGTTGGGCAATGGCAAACAGGGTCGTGACAAACCAATATAGGGCCAGGCCGGTAGGGAACCGGTAGCTGAAAAAAATAATCATCAACGGCATAAAATAAGTCATCGTCCGGGAAGTGGCCGCCGCCACACCTTCGTCCTTGGCCCCGGGGATATTTTTTGGCGGTTTTTTTGACAGCAGCATTTTTGACTGCCAAAATTGGGAGGCGCCAGCTAAAAGAGCCAAAATCCAGTTGCCCGTTTTAGTCAAATCCACAAAACCCAAAAACATGGTATTTAAACTATTGACGGAAAAATAATTTTGCAGAGATCCGTAAAGATTGCTGATTTCACCTTGGACTAAAATATGGGTGCTGGGGTCAACTTTTATGCCGTTAAAAAAGACTTGAAACAAGGCGTACAGAATGGGCAGCTGAATCAAGAGCGGCAAACAGGAGGAAAACGGATTAACTTTATTTTCCTTATAAAATTGCATGGTTTGCCGGCCAAGTTCTTCGCGGTTGCCCTTGTATTTTGCTTTTAAGGCATCCAGCTTGGGCTGGATCTCCTGCATCTGACGCTGTTGTTTTATGCTCGAAAGGGAGGGAACGTATAAAATCAAGCGGATGATGATGGTAAAAATTATGATGGCCACCCCTAAATCATGCCCGGGGATTATTTTAACCAAAAACAAAAGGGCGTTTAGCAGTGGTTCGTATAAAATGACATGAAAAATATTACCCATATTAATGCTGTTTTACCGGATCATAACCGCCAGCCGACAGCGGGTGACAGCGTAAAATCCTTTTTAAGCCCATAAAAATGCCTTTAATTGGCCCAAATCTCTCTATCGCCTGGTAGGTATAGACCGAGCAGGTGGGGTAAAAACGGCAGTAACCTGACGGATGTTTATAGGAAAAAATCCCGTGGTCTGGGGATAATGTTTTTTGATAGGCCCGGATCAATTTCAAAACTATTGTTTTTAATAACCGGTTTAATCTCGCCATAACTTCGCTTTTTTTATTAAACTTATCAGATTTTTTTCCAAGCCGCCGTACGCCAGGCCGAACACTGGTTTTTTCGCGGCAAAAACGTAATCCAGACCCGGTGCAAAATTTCCCAAGTGGTGACGGATGATCTCGCTTAACTGCCTTTTAAAACGGTTCCGGGTTACGGCCTTGGGGGCCACTTTGGCGGAAATTACCTCCGCGAAACGGGGATTGCCTTCCTTGTTTGGCAGCGTTCTCAAGACTAAAAAAGGGGTAAAAAAATAATGGCCATAGCGGTAGATCTTTTGAAAATCTGTTCTTCTTTTTAGGCGATATTTGGCCACAAGCATACAAATATCCTAAATGACCAGGCGGTGTCGGCCTTTTTGACGCCGTCGCGCTAAGACTTTCCGGCCGCTGGCGGTATGCATGCGGCGGCGAAAGCCATGACTGCGGCTTCTTTTTCTTTTTTTCGGTTGATAGGTCCTTTTCGGCATATAAATTTACTTTGTCAGTCTATCAGAAAAATTTAACCTGGTCAAACCCGCGCCACCCCTCCTTAATTCTCCCCATCGTATCCACATGTTATGCACAATTTATGGTATTTCGCTTATGTTTTAGTTCCCGGATTTATGGTATATTTTTAAATAGCTTCAAATTTATTTTTTTACTTATGACTAAAGAAGAGCTATGGCAAGCAACCCTTGGCGAGTTGGAACTTTTTATAAGCAAGGCTAATTTTACCACCTGGTTTAAAAATACTTTTATTTCCGCCCTTGAGGACGATAAGGTGGTCATCGGCGTGCCGAACGCCTTCACTAAAACCTGGCTGGAAAATAAATATCACCAGCCGATATTAAAAGCCCTTCAGAATATCACTAACCATCAGGTCAAGCAGGTGACTTATCAAGTGGAAACACGGAAAGTAGTCGCCCGTGAAGCAGCCGTCCAAAACGGAGAAATCAAGGAAAACCACAAAGTTAAGGATCTGAACACAAAAGAAAGAGAATATTTAGAAAAATTCCACCTAAATCCCCGCTACACCTTTGCCAGTTTTATCGTGGGCAAGGGCAATGAACTGGCCCAGGCCGCCTGCACCGCCGTGGCGGAAAAGCCCGGATTAGTCTATAATCCGCTTTTTTTGTATGGCGGCGTCGGCCTCGGCAAAACCCATCTTATGCAGGCTATCGGCAATCTTATTATCGAGAAACACCCGGAAAAAAAGGTGATCTACGTCACCTGCGAGAAATTCACCAATGAATTCATTCAATCGGTGTCAAAAGGCAACGCCGAAGACTTTAAAAACACTTACCGCAGCGCCGACGTGCTCCTTATCGACGATATTCAGTTTTTAGCCAGCAAGGAAAGAACTCAAGAGGAGTTTTTTCACACTTTTAACACCCTGCATCAGTCCAATAAGCAAATTGTGGTCACCTCCGACCGGCCGCCGAAATCTATACCCGCCCTAGAACAGCGCCTCGTCTCCCGCTTTGAGTGGGGGATGATCGCTGATATCGGCCAGCCGGACCTAGAGACAAGAATCGCCATCTTATCCCAAAAATGCAAGGAAAAAAACTATAAACTCAGCCCGGAAATCCTTAATTACGTCGCCTCCAACGTCCAAAGCAACGTCCGCGAGCTTGAGGGAGCCTTAAACCGCATTATGGCCTGGCAGGATCTCAGTAAAAACGAACCAACCCTAGATTCTGTAAAAAAACTTCTCACCTCCGTCAAACCGCTGCCGCAAAGAGGCGGCTTAACCACCAAACAAATCATCAACACGGTGAGTAGCTTCTTTGACACCAAGCTTGAAGATTTGTTGGGCAACAGCCGGAAAAAAGAGTTGGTCCTGCCGAGACAAGTGGCTATGTATCTGATGCGGGAAGAGCTTAAGGCTTCCTTTCCGAATATCGGCCAAGAATTAGGTGCTCGCGACCACACCACCGCTATGCATGCCTGCTCGAAAATCGCCAAGGAAGTGGAAAATGACGGCAAATTAAAACAAGACATTGTCTTGATCCGCCAGCGCCTGTACAATCAATAAATTATTTGGGGATTAACTCCTGATAATTCTTTAACAACTTGTTTATAAAATTTGCGGATGGAATAATTTAATCATCAAAGACTTTTTTAAAAAAATCTTTCCCCAGACTTAAACCAAGTTTAACCACATCTTATCCTGTACTTTTAAACGCCCGTTTAAACCACAAAATAAAACTACAAGTTGGTTACTCCACTTACCCCCATTTTTTCCGTTTTATTATTACTATGATTATATATATAAACTATATCTAATTAATAATATAAATTAAATCATACTTATGAAACTTTCATTCACTCAAGAAAATTTAAATCGAGGTCTAGAAATAACAAGTCATATTGCCAGCCGAAATCAAACTCTGCCGATTTTAAACAATGTTTTAATCACCACCGACAACGGCGTGATAAAATTAACCACCACTAATCTGGAAATAGGCATAAATTGTCAGATCCGCGGCAAGGTTGAAGAAGAGGGAAAAATAACCGTTCAAGCCAAACTTCTAGCGGATTACGTAAATTCCTTATCACATGACCGGGTGGATTTTATTACCGAAAAGGAAAGTTTAAAGATCACCAGCGGTAAGGCCCAAACAGTGATTAAGGGATCATCGTCTGAAGAGTTCCCCTTGATTCCAAAAGTGGAAAAAAAACGCAGTTACCAGGTAAATGTGAAGGACTTTAAAAACGCCGTCATGCAGGTTATTTTTGCCTCGGCGGCCGACGAATCCAGGCCTGAGATTAGCGGAATATTTATTAAACCGGAAAGCAATAGCTTGACCTTGGCGGCGACCGACAGCTACCGCCTAGCGGAAAGAAAGATCAAATTAGAAAAAGCGTCAAAAGAGGGCGAAGGAGTGATTGTCCCCGCCCGGACGCTGCAGGAGTTGATCAGAATATTAAACGACGAAGTTGAAATATTGAACTTTTATCTGAATGAAAATCAGATTCTTTTTGAGTTCGAAGGCATTGAAATGGTTTCGCGGCTGATTGAGGGGCAGTACCCGGACTACCAGCAGATCATCCCCAAGGAGCATCGGACGCGCGTGGTTTTAAACACCCGGGAATTTATTAAAATAATTAAAACTACCAGCCTATTCTGCAAGCCGGGTATCAATGATATTAATCTGGAATTCTTAGCCGAGGGAAAAGCGGTTGTTTCCGCTTCGAACACGCAAATCGGGGAAAACATTTCCGAAGTGGAAGCCAAGGTGGAGGGGGATAAAAATTCCATCGTTTTTAACTATCGCTACCTTCTAGACGGTTTATCGAGCTTAAACACCGAGGAATTTATCTTAGAGCTGACTGACGAGGCTAACCCGGGTTTGATCAAGCCGGTCGGTCAAACCGATCATCTTTATATTATTATGCCTATTCGGCAATAAATATGTTGCAGCCGATCGGTTCATTGCTTTCCGGGTCGATCAGAAAAAGCGGAATTGAGGCCCAGGTGCAGGCCAGCCAGGTCATTGAAGATTTTCACCAGGAGTTAATCCGGCTTTTTGGCCAGAAAATATTAAAAAATGTCCAAGCCAAATCATTGGAGCACAAGGTTTTATCCGTCGCGGTGCTAAGCTCGGTGGTGGTCAATGAAATAAGGCTATATCAGCCGCAAATAATAGAAAATATTAATAACAAATATAAAAAAACCCTAGTTGAGAAACTAAGATTCTTGATTTAAATGGTTTATAAATTTATTTAACAGTAACCGTAAGGTAATCTGTTTGTGTTTTATCACCTTTTTTATTCTCTAGGATTAGAAAAAGCCTGTAAACACCGGCCGGCGCTAAAGGCCAGGTCGCGCTGATACTACCGGATGCGGGACTAGAAAGCGAAGAGATATTCGTGGTCAGGCCATTCTTGTCTTGATAAGCAAAAGTGATTTTTTTTATTCCCTTTGGATCCGAAGCATACCCCTTGATGGTAAAGGGAAAAGAGGAGGCGGCAATTTCCGCGCCCTGACTGGGGGAGGTAAAATATAAGCTCGTGTCTGAGCTGGTAGGCAGAAAATTAATAGTGATGCTTGTTCGATTTACGTTGCCGACCGCGTCGGTCACCACCGCGTCCAGGTCATGATAGCCTTTAGCCAGCAAGGAAGCGCTGTAGGAAAAGGAAAATGGGCTGTGCGTGTTTTCGCTGGCCAGAATATCGTCGATATAATAACTAACCTTAGTGATGTCTTGAGGGCCGGAAACCTGAACGGTGAATTTAAACACGGACTGGCTGATTGTTTCGCTGTCTTTGGGGGCGGTAAAGGAAATTTGAGGCAGGTTTGCCTCGCTTCTTAGGTCGCAAGACTCTAAGGCAGGCGCCGTTTCAATGTAGCCGTGATCTCGCGCCCATTTTTGAACGGGCGTCTCCCAGTTGGCGTATTGGGGATCGCTGGCCGGGTTATCCGGCAGGGGGCCGCGCGGGTCATCCCTTTTTACGTAATAAAGTATGTTGTGGACGGCCTTCACGGTTTTCTCGGTGATAAATTCCGCGGGCCAATCAGCCAGACAGGTGGCCGGTATTTGTTTGCCGGTGATTGAGTCGACTTTGATCGGAAGATCCCCTGTAAGCTGTCCCTTAAGAATAGGTTTATCGGTTTGAATTTCCCTGAAGTCCTTGAAGTACTCGACCGGTTTTCCTTCTAAAGCTCTTCTCATAAAGCCATTCCAGATCGGCGCCGCCACGACCGAACCGTCTGCTCCGCGGCTCATTTCCGAGTTGTCATTATTGCCCACCCAGACGCCGGTCGCGATCTGTGGCGTATAACCCAAAGTCCAGGCGTCGCGGTAATCATCAGTGGTGCCCGTCTTGGCCCCCACCGGCCGGCCGCCTAGAGTAAGATAATTGCTGGCCCCAAAAATATAGGCGCGTGAATCATTGTCGGAAAGAACCTTGCTCATTTGTCGGGCGATCTCCACGTCTAGGACACGGTTTGCTTTTCCTGGCTCATGCTTTTCCAGTATTTTGCCGTTAGCATCCTCAATCCTTAAAATTGAAGTATAACTCATTTTTTCCCCTTCACGGGCGAAAACGGCAAAAGCATTGGTGTGTTCCAAGAGGGTTACCTCCCCACCGCCTAAAACCAAAGAAAGGCCAAAGCGGCTGCGGTCGGCAAAAGTCGTATAGCCGAAGCTTTCGGCCAGATTTAAAACATTATCAAGACCGGCGAGATACAGGGTTTTAACCGCCGGTATGTTAAGCGATCCTTGAAGAGCTTTGCGCATTGTGACCGGCCCATGTTCGGTCTGGTCATAATTTTTTGGGATATAATCCCTGGAGTCGGTTTTAAAAACAGTGGTCAGGTCAAAGAGGATCGTCTCGGGGGTGTAGCCGATTTTAAAGGCCGTGGCATAGACGACAGGCTTAAAGGAGGAGCCGGGCTGACGGGGTCTTAAGGTGACGTTTACATTGCCGTCGATATCTTTATTGAAATAATCTCGCGAGCCGACCATCGCCAAAATCTCACCGGTTTTAACGTCGAGGGAGACCAGGGCGGCGTTAGAGGCGCCATATTTTTCAAATTTCGCCGTTCCTTTTTCAATTTCTTCCTCGGCGATTTTTTGAAGATCGTAATCCAGAGTGGTGATCACTTTGTAGCCGCCCTGCTCTATTTCTTTGTCTCCGTATTTTTCCGCCAGCAGATCTTTGATGTACATGACGAAATGCGGGGCCAAAATATTTTCTCGCCTAGGCTTAATATCTTTCAGGATATCGATGTTTTTCGCTTCGTCTGCCTGGGTCTGGGTGATATAGTTCTGTTGGACCATCAAGTCGATGATCATTTTTTGCCGCGCCACTAAAGCATCCGTGTGGGTGCCATAAGGCGAATAATAGGTCGGAGCCTGAGGGATGGCGGCCAGGAGAGTGCTTTCGGCCAAGCTTAAATCTTTCGCATTTTTGCCGAAAAAACTCATTGAGGTGGCTTCAATGCCATAGAGAGTGGAACCGTAGGGAATTTCATTGAAATACATTTTCAATATTTCGTCCTTGGAAAATTTCCTTTCGATCTGGTAGGCCAGGACGATTTCCTTGAATTTTCTGGTCCAGCTTTTCTCGGTGGTCAAGATGGCGTTTTTGACGAACTGCTGGGTGATCGTGGAGGCGCCCTGCGCTTTTTTGCGCTGGAGGACGTCGATGACCAGAGCTTTAAAAATGCGCGGCAGGGAAAAACCTTTGTGTTGGTAGAAATTTTTATCCTCGACCGCAATGGTGGCGTTAATGGCCGTCGTAGCGATATCGGTTAAATTCACGGCCGTCCGGTTCTGCTCGCCGTGAATCTCATAAAGCAGAGTTTTTTCATCACGGGCAAAAATTTTCGTGCTTTGGGCGATCGAGCGCTCGATCAGCTTATTGGGGTCAGGCAGGTCGCGGGAGAACCAGGCGAAAGCGCCCAGCCCCACAATACCGCCGCCTAAAATTAAAATAGCCAGGATCGGCAGCCAGCGGCTGGTCAAGTGTTCCCACCATTCTTTCCTCTTTTTTACTTTTTTTAAATGCCAATTCTCCCGCCAGGAGCGGTCAAAACGAAAGCTGGGTTTTAACTGGGGGATCGGCATATTTATCGGTTAGTAGATATTATTGGTCAGCAAGTCGGCGCCAAGCAAAAGGGCGTTGTCTTCAAGGTCTGATTTTACAATTTTTATGGTTTTATGTCGAGCGTATATCACTTCCTGGCCGAAGTCCTTTTTGGCGAGCGCAATAATTTTTTCAAAACGTGAAACGCCGCCGCCCAAGATGAATATATCCGGGCTTAGAGTATTGGCCAAGCTGGCCAGGGCTTGGGCTAAATAGCGGGCCATAACTTCGGCGGCCGCCAAAGCATTTTTATCACCTCTTAAGGCGAGATGGTTGATTTCTTCGCCTTTGAGGGTCTGACCGGTTATTCTCCGGTAGTACTTAGATAAGGCCGGGCCGCAGACCTGTGATTCAAAGTGCCCGTAGTGTCCGCAGCTGCACCGAAAGCCTCCCTCTCTGATTTGAAAATGGCCCATCTCCATCAGATTTTGCCGGCCGCGGTACAGCTTTTTATCAACGACAAAGCCGCCGCCGATGCCGGTGCCGATAGTAACGCCAATGATGTATTGATATTTTTTACCCGCCCCCAGGATGCTTTCTGAAAGAGTGAAACACAAGCCGTCGTGTTCTACGAAGACCGGTTTTTTATACCAGCTTTCCAAGATTTTTTTCAAATTCACGCCCCGGATATAAGCAGGAAAATTAGTCGCTTCCAAGACCACCCCGTTATTGACCGGACCGGCAAAAGAAAGACCGATCGCCCTGGCCTTTTGCGGCTGATAATTCGTGATAGATTTTTTGATATTGGCCAGAAGGCGTTTTAAGCCCTTCTTTTTCTCGGTGAGAATTTTATGATGGGAAATGACGCGGTTGTTTTTCACTAACCCCGTGTTTATTTTTGTCCCGCCAATGTCACAACAAATGGTATAGGCCATATATTATGTATTTCCTATTATACCAGAAATATAGTATAATTTCAATTGGTAAGCTTTGAATATATGACCAAAGATCCCGAAAAAATCAGCGATTTATTGGCTCGCGGCGTTTCTGAGATTATTGATAAAAAGAATGTGGAAAAAAAGTTGGCCTCGGGCAAAAAACTGCGGGTGAAACTCGGCATTGACCCGACCGGTTATGATCTGCATATCGGTCATGCCGCCCCCCTGCTTAAGCTTAAAGCCTTTCAGGGTCTGGGCCACCAGGTCGTTTTGATTATCGGCGATTATACCGCCCGCATCGGCGATCCTTCCGGCCTGGATAAAACCCGGCCGCAACTTACGGAAAACGAGACGGAGAAATTCGGCGAAGAATATTTCAAGCAGGCTTGCCTTATTTTGGATAAAAATAAAACCGAAGTCCGCTGGCAGAGCGAATGGTTTGAGGAATTTGACCTGCAGACAATCATTAATTTAACCAGCAAGGCGACTCTCGCCCAGATTTTGGCGCATGAAACCTTTAGTAAGCGTTTGAAAAAAGGCCTGCCTTTGTCCACGCATGAAATTCTTTATCCCTTTTTGCAGGGTTATGATTCAGTGGCCGTCAAAGCGGACATTGAGCTGGGCGCGGTGGAGCAGAAGTTTAATTTACTGATGGGCCGGACCATTCAGGCCGCTTTTAATCAGCCTTCCCAGGATATTATGACTTTAAATTATGTTATGGGGACGGACGGCCGGAAAATGGGCAAGACCTTTAATAATTACATTGCCATAAAAGACCCGGCCAATGAAATGTTCGGCAAAGTGATGTCCATTCCCGATGATTTGATTATACCCTATTTTGAATTGGCGACCGAAGTGCCGTTAACAAAAATCAAGGAAATTAAAATCGCTCTAGCCAAAGGCGATAATCCGCGGGACCATAAAGCCCGGTTAGCGCGGGAGATTGTCGCTTTGTATCATGGGATTAAGGGAGCCGATGAGGCGGAAAAAGAATTCAACAAAGTCTTTAAAGACAAGAATTTGCCGAGCGATATTCTGGCCTTGAAATTGAAAAAGAGCAAGCTAAAGATAGCCGATTTATTAGTAATGGCGAAATTGGTTTCAAGCAAGGCCGAGGCAAGACGATTGATTGAACAAGGCGGTTTTTCCTTGAATAACAAAAAAATAACGGAATGGCAGAAGGAAGCCACTTTTAACCCTGGTGACATTATTAGGGCCGGCAAAAGGAAGTTTTTAAAAATAGAATAAAAATACCAAAAAACGACCTCATTTATAAGAAGTCGTTTTTTTTGTATCTATTTAATGTGTCTGAAGCTAAAAAATTGCGACCTGCAGATAGGAATCGGTGGCGGCGCCGGTATTGGCCACATAACACTTAACCCTTAGAGTTTTGCCTGAAATATCGCTTGCGACATCGGCGTAGCCCACGCAGTTAGTGTTGCTGGCGGAGGCAACCGGCGTGATTTGGAAGAACCTTTCGTCGTAGACATCCAGATTGCTGAAAGTAAAGCTGTAATCGCCCACTCCATTTTTTACGGACACTGCCGGATCGCCAAAACTAGACATATAGATGTTCGCCGGATCATACCAAAAAGCGGCATGGACCGTGCCGTCACCCGTATAATCCCACTGGACAACATCGCCTGAAAAATATGCGCCATCAGCGTAGATAAAATTCGTATAGATACTGTCGTTGGCCGATAAGCCGTCGACGGTAAGGTTGGTGTCAGTGTCAAAATCATCGCCGGTTATTGAACCATTCTTGATATCCGAGGAAGTAATCGTTTCGCTGGCGATCTTGGCGCTAGTCACCGCATTGTTTGCCAGGTCAGTAGTCGCCACCGCTCCAGCGCTTATCTTTGCGCTGGTGATGGCGTTATCGGCCATATCATCCGCAGTGATGGTTTCATCCTTGATATTGGCCGAAGTGACCACGTCGCGGCTGTCAATCGAAGCAACGGTCAGGGAGCCGGCTACTTCCAGATTGTCGTTGATAATGAAAGGCATCGTGTCGCTTGTCCCTGGGGTGGCGCCCCGGTAAATCCGCCCGTCGATCCTCACGTTGTCGCCGAAGGCGACGGGATTATCAGCGCCGGAAGTGGTGGTGCTGTTGACAATCGTGCCGTTGAAAAAAGTGACGCCGCCCACCCCCTGCAATCCGACCTCGAGTGAATTAACTTGGAGCGAGTCGTTTATAACCTGGGTCGCCTGGGCTATCTGCGCCGAAACAAAAACAACCAGGGCTAAGCCCAGGAAGATCGCGAGACTTCTCATATTGTTTCCTTTCGATTAATTAATAATATAACCAATATAATAAATCTTTCATTATAAAAATCGCCAGATTAAATGGCCGAATTCATAATATAAATATAATAGAGTTGTTATAACATAAATAATAATTGTACAAATTTTAATAGCTCTTGAATTATTGCGATTATGGAAAAACTTAAAGAGAAATAATATAGTAGTTAGCACTATTAAGGAAGGAATAAATAAAATTACACAGAGTAAAAAGGCGTATGCATTACCCTCACTTGGTTCTTTATCAAAAAACATAGCAAATAAAGCCATTGAGGCGGTTCCTACGACCATAATAATGCTTGGTAGGCAGGCAACAGCTAGCAGGGCATAATATGTTTTTTTGCTCATATGTTTTTATTTTTCCCGGTAAAACTTGGCGGCGATTTCCGGGGAAACGGAATTAACGATCAGGCGTGAGCCAAGCTCTATGCCGGCCCAGACATTGCGGCGGGGCGAGATCCGCAGATAAAAATGCTCGTGCGGGTAGCGGATAGCCTGATGCAGGTAGTAATTATAGGGCAGATTGAACCGGCGGAGCTTTTCCAAGATGTTTTTCAAAATTTTGGCCAGGGATTTTAATTCATTTTTGTTGAGCAGGGAAATATTGTCAATATGCCTTTTGGGGAAAATCCAGGCCTCATAATTGTAGTTGGAGGCCCAGGGCGTAAAACAGGAGATATATTCGTCTTCCCAGACAAAGCGGGGCGATTTCTTCTCTTGTTTAATCAAGTCGCAGTAATAGCAGGAGCCCATCTGGATCTTGTATTCTTCTGCCCGGGTCAGGCGGTGCAAGATATGGGGCGGCAGAAAGGAGGTGGCCAGGATCTGGGAGTGGGCGTGGGTCAGGGAGGCGCCGGCCCGGCCGCCGTTGTTTTTAAAAATCAGCAAATACTGGAACCTTTTATTTTTACTGATGGAGGCTGTCCTTTTTTGGTAGGTCTCCAAAATCTTCTCAAAATGGTTTAGGGGCAGTTCGGACATCTCAAGTTTATGTTCCGGTGTCTCAACGATTACTTCTTGCACGCCGTAGGCCTTGGGATTATCCTCGGTGAAGACGGGAAAAACGTTTTTTATGACCTTGATCAGCCATTTTTTTTCCGGGCCGACGGTCAAGATGGTCTTGACGTTTCGCAGTTTTTCCGGACAAAACGGGCAGGCGCTTTGAGGGATGGATTTTCCTTCGCCCTCCTGTTCAAAATGATGAGGTCTTTTTTCCCGGCCGGGGGCGATGATCACCGCCCGGTCATTGATGTAGTCTTGCCTGATCTCTGACTGTGTTTTTTTGTCCATATTTATTTAGTGATACAGCTTTTTATAAAGTTTTAGGTATTCCTGGCCGGAGCGGTCCCAGGAAAAATTTTGGTTCATCGCATTTTTTACCAATTTCCGCCAGGCCCTTTTATTTTGATATATTTTCAAGGATTTTTCAATAGCGGCCAGCAATTCTTTGGCGTCGAAGTTTTTGAAAAGGAAACCGGTGCCCCGGCCAGATTTGGGGTTGAATTCTTCCACAGTGTCTTTTAGCCCGCCGGTTTTCCGGACGACAGGAATGGTGCCATAGCGCATGGCGATCAGCTGGCCCAGGCCGCAGGGCTCGAAGCGTGAAGGCATTAAAAACAGGTCCGAACCGGCATAGATCTTTTGGGCCAATGAGGCGTCAAATCCGATCTTGGTAAAAACGTTCTTAGGGAAATCGGCGGCCATTTTCTGGGCGATTTCCTCGTATTTTGACAAGCCTGACCCCAAAATAACAAGCTGGATGTTTCTTTTCACCAAGTCGGGCAAAACAGGGATTAATAGATCAAGGCCTTTTTGGTCGGCGAGCCGGCCGACGACGCCGAGAACCGGGATGTTCTCGTCAATGGCCAGTCCGGTAATTTTTTGCAAATCTTTTTTATCTTCTATTTTGCCAGACGGGTTTACTGCGGAGTAGTTTTTTGCTAAGTTCGGATCGGTCTTCGGGTTGAATATTTCCGTGTCAATGCCGTTGACAATGCCGCTTAAATCGTTTTTTCTGGCCAGCAGATATTTTTCCAGCCCTTCGCCGTAAGCCGGGGTCAAAATTTCTTTCGCGTAGGTCGGACTGACGGTGTTAAGCAGGTCAGCATAGGCGATCGCTTGTTGCAGATAGTCGATAGTAACGGAGTCATATTTTTTTAATTTCTCTTCCAGGTTTTTGTCGCCTTTCAGATTCAGATATTTTGTCGCCTCGTCATAGCTATATTTGCCTAAAAAGGAATAATCAATCGTGACGGGATTATTCTTATCGTGTTTCATTACCGGACCTTCCGCTTTTTTCAGGTTCAAATAGGCGGTCGCTTCGTCATAGTTATATTTGCCCTGATAAGCGATATTGTGGATGGTCAGAAGAATCTTCATTTTCGGAAACAGTTTGTCTTTTTTTGCCCTTTCTTTCAGTAAAAACGGCACGATACCGACGTGCCAGTCGTGACAATGGATAATATCCGGCCAAAAATTCAACGGAGAAAAAATCTCCTGGATGCAGCGGGCAAAAAAAGTGAATCTTTGGCATTCTCGGGAGGCGCCACCCGAAGAAGCGTCTTTTTCAAAATAGACGCCGCCTGCCCCCAGATATTTCAGGTGATCAATGAGATAGACGATTACATCGGAGCCAGGCAGGAGGCTGGCGAAAATCCTGATTTTTTCTTTCTGGCCGTTAAAAGGCACTTCGATGTTGTCCGCCACCAGTTTAAGGGGGTATTTTTTTTCGTCGATAATGCCGTATTTAGGGATTACGATTCTTGAATCCGCCCCCTTTTTCCGCAGGCTTTTCGGCAAGGCGCCGATAACATCGGCCAGTCCGCCCACTTTAGCCAGGGGGGTTAGCTCAGCGGCGACAAATAAAACCTTTGTTTTGGCCATATATTATTCCAAATTTTCCTGGATTATCTTTTTTAGGATGATTAAATAGCGCGCCCGATTTTTATCTTTTGGGCCCATCAGCATCGTACTGATCGTCCAGATATCCAAGGCTGAACGGACCTTAAAGAGAGAAAGGTTTTTTTTCACCTCCTTGGCGATCTTCAGCCCGGCTTTTTTATAATACGTTTCTAGAAATATGTTTTGCAATGTTTTTATCCTTTTTTCGACCAGGAGGCGGTCAAGCATGATCCGCAAATGAATGAGGAAATTAGCGACATCAAAAGCGGGATAAAAAAGGCAGGAAAGGGTATAGTCAATCACGGCAACCTCATTGGCGGGCGTGATGATAATATTGGAAGCCTGGAAATCATTATGTGAAAGGACGAGTTTCGCCCCCTTGAGATCGGCTTTGGCCAATTTTAAATATTGATCGCGCCATTTCTTGATCATCGGATAGTCTGGCGCGTCATATTTTTTTATTTTGGTCCTTAAATCCTGGAAAAAGTTCGGTTCGTCGTATCTTCTTTTATTGACGGCTGGCCAGGGCAGACGATGAAGCCTGGCAAGAGTAGCGGCGATTTTTTGGACGATGTTTGAAAAATTACGGCTCTTAAAATTCCACTCGCGCAGACGGGTTCCCGGCGTCTCCTCATAAAAAACATAGGGAACGTTGCGGAAAAAGAATAGCGGCCGGGGCGAGACCAAGCCCGGCTGGTTATGCTCATAAACATGTTTTAGGATAATGTATGTTTGGTGGGAAATAATGTTGCCGCGCAGGTAATAATCCACTTTTTCATTTTTGAAGGTGGCCACCGTTATTTTTGTGCGGGTTAAAAAACTTGTTTCTGACAGGGCGTCCGGTTGATCAATGGTCAGATCAATAATATGCTTGGCTGCCGGGAAAAAACGGCGGAGATTTTTATTATAAAACTTCATCATCACTTCCTTATTGGAGAAGACTTCTTTCAGATTCTTCTTTTTTTGCCACGGGGAGATATTCTCTCCGGTGTTAACGTTAAGTTCCCGGCAGATTTCCCGGGCTTTTCTAAGGGCCCGTAAGATTGTTTCATCCGCCTCGGGGCTTTGGGAGACGGAAACGGTATAAGCGATGATCTGCATAATCCACCAAAGCTCATGGAGCTGAAATCTGGCTTTTATTTCTTTAAATTTGATATTTCTGGCGCCCAAATAGGCGTCGATAAAGGTTTTTTTGACGCTGACGGCAGTGTTTGAGTCAAAACCCCCTCGCCACATAATGAGATTTGTCTGGGCGATTAAATTGGCCAGATCGCTGACGGGGTCAAAAATGACGCTTCGCCCCCAATCAATTACCCCGATACTGTTTTTATTGATGATAATATTGTGCGGATTAAAGTCGCCGTGGGTGAGGCAGAATTGATCTTTTTTCGCGTAGACCAATTCTTCAAAAAGAGGGAATGAATTTTCCAAAATAGTGGTGCCGGCGGCGTATATTCCCGGATAATAGTTCTTGTAATCTTCCTTGAAATAGCCGATCTCATTTTTGATTAGGCCCAAGGAACGGATCTTGCCCTGCTTAATCTTCAATTCGTGGAAACGGGCCAGCCACAAAGCCGCCTGCTTGGTCAGGTAAAGCAGGTCTTTCGGCTTTTTGCGGATATATTTTGAGAAGGTGACGCCGGGATATTCTTCGTAGAGGACCAGATTGATCTTAGGATAGTATCCCAAGGAAAGCGGAACGTGAAAGGGGGTGAAGGCAAAGCCCTTACGGTAGAGGATTTTTTGGCTTAAATCCGCGATTTTTATTTCATCTTGACTGTCTCGCGAAGGGACATTGCCCCGGAATATTTTTTTGTCTGTCTTGCCGGCCGGCGTCTTAAAAGTCAGCTCGTACTTGAGGGATTTCTTGAACTCAAATTCGCTGATATCGAAAATTTCGATGTTTTTTAAGCGGCTACCGGGCGGAAAAAAATCCTTGACGATTTTTTCAAAAAACGCCCGCATGTATTTTTTGTTTTTGACCTTTAGGAAAAACTCCGCCGGCATTATTTTTTTTCCTTTTGATAGCTTTTGATTTCCGCGATGCGGTTGCGCAAGTGGGCTGCCCTTTCGTATTCTTCTCCTTTCACCATGATTTTTATTTCCTGGCGAAGGTTATTGATAATTTTGTCGATTTCCTTTTTCGGCAGTTCGGGGATCGCCTCATCGCTTCTTTGACGCACTTCCTCGTCTTCCTGGCGGCTTAAGGCCTCAACCGTGCCGTTACGCTGCCATTCGAAACCCGTAAATACAATGTCCTGGTAGAGTTTTTGCGCCCGATCTTTCAAAGCGGCAGGCGCCCCGGCTAAAAGCTGAATGGTTTCCTTCAATTCTTTGGCGCCGGCCTCGATCATTTCTAGGCTCCACCAGGGTTTGGCCGAGGCCCACCAAAATTGATCGGAATGCACCGCCCGGTCAAGCAGCATTCGGGCTTTTTGGTAGTTCGGATCGCGGCCAAATTGGCTGATCGCCTTTACGGCCAGGTGAAAGAGTTCCCATTGTTTTTCGTGGATCAAATTGCCCGGGTCATCCCAGCGGGAGAAAGGGGCGTTTTTTTCTAGATCTTTTTCCATTAGCGCCCAGGTGGAAGAAGCGGGGGTGATAGCTATTTCATCCTTAAAATATTTCGGAAGCTCTGAGATTAGGACGGTTTTTAATTTTTTTGACTTGTACATTTCAAAAAGGAGATGTTCCATACCCGGCCGATGGTGGCCAAAGGTTTCGCCGTCCATGGCAGTCAGTAAATACTCGTGCTTTTTCAGCCTTTCGCCTAAGGAGTCGATAAGAAGGGTGCCGGTTCCGAGCTGTCCGGACAGGATCTTGTAGCTCATTTTTCTCTCCCGGAAGTATATTTTGAAATTCGGGGTGCCCTTGACGGTGTAAATTTTACTGTAATCAACGCGGCCCTGTTCCTTGGGAAAGGAAAGTTCGTCGACGATAATCCATTGGTAGCCTAAGCCGGCCACGATCTTGGCCACTTCGGGAGAAAAACCCATCTCCGGCGGAAAAAAGCCTTTCGGCTGGAAGGCTTCGCCAAAATATTTTTTATGGGCTTCGTGGTTTAGCTTCACTTGCCGGATGACCTCCTCTTTCGGTAATTTTGGCAGCAGCGGGTGGTATTTGGCGCTGGCCGTCAGCTCGATCTGTCCTCTTTTTAGAAGCATTCTTATGTCATCAATGAGGTCTTGGCAGCCGTTTTGTTCGAATAATTCCACTAAAATCGCGCTGACGTTCAAAGTGAGCTTGGCTTCAGGCGCTCTTTTTAGCTCGGCGACAATCCGGCGGTAAGACTCATCGGCGATTTTTTTTACCCAATAAGGTTTTTGGGTGGGGGGTTGGTAAATGTGTAAGAAATTGGCCCAATACATAGGTTATTCTTAATTAGTTGATAAGTTTATAATTTATACTATTCGGTAATCTTCTTGCCGCCCATTTCCGGGACAAAACCGACCTTATGCATGTATTCTTCGGCCTTGGCTTTGGCCTGGCCGGAAGCCTGCCACTCGCGGACCAAACCGGCTAATTCTTCAAGCATTTTCTGGGTTTCGTTTACCTCGGCGATGGAAATGCTTTTCAGAGGTTCTAAAACCCGGACTAGTTCTTCCGCCTCGCGGATGATAATTTCCTGGCTCCACCAAGGCCGCATCGAAGCCCACCAGAATTGATCGGAAGCCAAGGATTTATCCAGAAGTTCTTGGGCGTAAGATAGATTCTCGTCTTTATTATTCTTCGCTTTTTCCATCAGTCCCAGGATTTTTTCCACTAGGGCCCATTGTCTGACATGAATAGGGTTTTTGGGGTTTTGCCACAGTATGTAAGGGGTTTTTTCAGAAAAATCTTCTTCTTCGGAAGACCAGCTGGCGGGGGCAAGGTCGACGGCCTCGAATTTATCGTAGTTTTTCAATAGCGCCGAGCAGGTGTCGGTGGTCACCTCCGACCGGGTAATCAGATTTTCCCAGAGTTTTTCCGTATTTTTCCGGTGGTGACCCAAGTTTTCTCCGTCCATGCCGGTTATCAAAAAATCCTTGCAGCGGCCATCTTCTTTGATTTTGTGGCAAAATTCATCCGGTTTTTCAAACAAAGCCTCAAAAGCGAAAAAGTTGCTGATGGTGCGGTTGCGGAAAATAACTTTTATGGAAGTATTCTTTATTTGATATCCCTGCTGGCAATTTACTCGGCCGATTTTTTTATTATAAGAAATTTCATCCAGAATAACCCATTTTATTTTTAATTTTTCCAAGACCGGGACAAGATTATTACCCCAGGCCATCTCTGGGACGTAAAACCCTCGAGGTTTGTAGGCCGAGCCGAGATATCTGCGGTTCGCCTCTTCATTAAGACGGATCTGGCGGTAGATTATTTCCGCCGAGAAAAGAGGCAGGATAAGATGATATTTGGCGCTGTGAGTAAATTCTATTTGGCCGTTTTTGGCCAGCTTAATCAGATCTTCGATGATACCCAGGTAGCCGTATTTTGCCAGCTGTTCGGTCAAACTGGCGCTGATGTTTAGGGTTATTTTTACCGAGGGATTTCTTTTCAATATATCGAGCAAGGGGCCATAGCATTCGCGGGTTACTTTCCGGATAGTGGCCTCTTCCCAGTCCGGCGGCTGGTAAATATGGAAAAAATTGATCCAGATCATAAATTTAGCTTGTTTTTTTCTCGCGGAGTTTTTTAATCGCCAAATAGTAGAGAGCGAGGTATTTTTTTGCGGGGATCTCCCAAGAATAAGAAAGGCGCATGGCCTGCCAGGTGAGATGTTCCCAGGTTTTTCGGTATTTGTAATTGACCAGGGCCCGGATGATGGCCGCCAAAAAATCTTCTTTTATAAAACGGGAAAAGACGAAACCGTTGCCTCTTTCTTTGCGGGGGTCAAAGTCGGTGATGGTGTCGGACAGCCCTCCGGTTTCATGGACAATCGGGATGGAGCCGTAACGCAGACTGATCATCTGGGAGATGCCGCAGGGTTCATAGCGTGAGGGCATCAGGAACATGTCTGAGCCGGCATAAACCCGCGCCGCCATTTTATCAGTGAAAGGGGAAGAGATGGCGATTTTCCGGGGGAATTTGCGGTTCAGCTTGCGGAAGGAATTGATATATTCTTTTTGCCCCGAACCAACGACAATGAATTGAATGTCCATTTTCAGAAGAAAATCCATAAGGCGGAGAATTAGATCAAACCCTTTTTGTTCGGTCAGGCGGTGCACCAGACCAATCAGAGGGATGTCCGGGTCTACTTTTAGCTTCATCTCTTTCTGTAGGAGAAGCTTGTTCTTTTTCTTTTTGTCCAAAGAATTCCAGTCGTATTTATGCCGGATATAGGGGTCAAAAAGGGGATTATACACATTATAATCTATCCCGTTGATGATGCCGAAGACATCCTTTTTCCGGGCCCGTAATATCCGATGCAAACCTTGGCCGAATTCCGGGGTCATTATTTCCTTGGCGTATCTTTCACTAACCGTGTTGATTATGTCGGCGTTTAACAAGGCTCTTTTCGTAAAATTTATATTTTTTATTTCACCCTCCTTTTTTACGGGCGGAAGGTGATGGCCGTCATCGACCAGTTTTTTGGGAATTGTCCACCAATTCTGCTGGAACTGAAAAGGAAGGTTGTGGATGGTAAAAAGAGTCGCTATCTTTGAATAGCCGATCTCCGCGCGGAATTTTTTCGCCAGATAGTTGGGAATTAGCCCGGCGTGCCAGTCCTGACAGTGGATAACGTCAATTTTAAGTTTGAACTTCTCGATCATTTTTAAAACCGCCAGGTCAAAAAACAAGAATCTTAAGTTATCATCGGCGTAGTTATATAATCTTGAGCGATTGAACAGTTGCCAATTATAAATAAAATAGATGGGAATTTCGGGGGTAAAAAAAGTGCGCCGGTATTTGATATGATAATTGTTTTTATTAATAGTGATATTGTCCTCGCCGATTTCTTCGATCTTTAAATTCTGGTTGCGGATAAAGCCGTAGTATGGCATGACCACGATCACTTTTTGTCCGAGGTGGACCAAGGCTTTTGGTAGGGCGTTGCAGACGTCAGCCAGACCGCCGGTGCGGGCATAAGGGGCGATTTCGGCCGTGGCCATTAAGATGGTGAGCGGTTTATTCATAATTATTTATTTAATAATACCCAAATAGCGACTGGCGATGACAAACATGGCGTGGCTCCAGGCCAAGGGATTGATGCTTTTTCGGAAATCCGGAAAAATCTGCTCGGGGATATAATTTTCCACTCTATCCAGTACCCAGGTGTAATAGGCGAGAGCCTTTTTTTTGTTGCCGGCCAGCACCCAATAAATCGCCAGCCAAAAGTTCAAAATCGGCCAGGCGCCGCCGCCTTCCCAGGCGGTACCTTCTGAGTCGAAATAATCAAATTGAAAACGATGAACGCCGCCCCCAACCACCAAATTCTCTTCGATTTTCTGGACGGTATTTTTTATTTTCTTGTCGTCCGGCTCAATGATTTCGAAAGGGTAAACAAGGCCCAGGAGCGAAGCATCAATATTTTTGTCGGAAATTTTTCCCGCGTTACGATAAAAATATTCATCGGATAGACTGTAGGCTTCTTCTATCTCGCGGATCATCTGCCGGGCGACCGCCTCCCAGGCTTTATTGGGCAGAATCTGGTGAGCGCAGAGCAGTCCTCTGGCGCAGGCGGCCAGGGAATAGGTAAAATTATTTTCCATGACCGAAGAAGTTTTTCGGTAACCGTCTTCCCAGAGATCAAGGGTATTGGGCAAAAAATATTTTTTGTTCCAGGCCGCGCAAAGCCCTTCGGCCAGCCATTTGATCAGGTCTTTGTATTTTAAGGCTTTTTTTAAATCCGTCTTAAAATTAGAATAGACCATCCATAAAACGGTGCCCATTTGGTCGGGCTCGAATTGGGCGCCCATGGAAGCGACGCGCCCGTTCGTCGAATAATTGGCGTAAAGCAATTTATCCTTTTTGAAATCCTCGGGTTTGGTGAAAAGCCAATCCAGGAATTTTTCTTGTATTTCAATATTTAGATGTTTGGCCGCGACACAGACAAAAGAGGCGTCGCGCGGCCAAACATAACGGTAATTGGCCGCTTGGCGCGGATAATAGGTTTTATCCGTGTTGGCAGCCACGATCGCGCCGTTTTCCAGGGCGCAATCATTGAAAACCCTTGCGGAGCTTTCAATCAGTTGGCTGATTTTTTTCTTATCTAGGGGCATAAAAAATAATCAGGTGTAAGATTTTTTTTGCATACAGCAATAGGCGATGGCCAGAGCGTCAGCCGCGTCATCAGGCGTGGGCACGGCCTTTAAATTGAAAATTGCCTTTAGCATTTTTTGCATCTGGCCCTTGTCGGCTTTACCGTAGCCGGTGGTCGTTTGCTTGACTTGCAGGGGCGTAAATTCCAACAAAGGGATTTTTTCTTCCGCCGCCGCGAGACAAACCACGCCCCGCGCCTGGCTGACCAAAAGGGCGGTTTTGGTGTTTTGGCCGAAGAATAGCGATTCCACTCCGATTCTTTCCGGCTTATATTTTTTAATGATTTTTTTTAGCTCTCTGGAAATTTTTTCCAGCCTTTTTTCCAAGGGGGTTTTGGTTTCCGTGGTCAGGCAGCCGTAGACAATATTCAAAGTTTTTAATCCATCGGTTTTAAGAATGGCGTAGCCGGTCCGGGCCAGCCCCGGGTCAATGCCTAGAATAATCATAGTTATGCGATATTAGTATAAACCTGATTCACGTCCTCCTGCTCCTCAAGACTTTCAATCAGATTTTGTATTGATTGCCATTTTTTTTCCGATTCAATCTCCACCTTGTTTTTCGCCACCAACTGGATTTCCGCGGCCGTGATCTTATATTTTTCCGCGAGCTTGTTTTTCACGCTCTGGCAGTCTTCTTTATTTGTGATGACGGTTATTTCGTTTTCGTCCGCCTGAATGTCTTCGGCTCCGGCGTCAATGGCGACCAACTCTATTTCGTCCTTGCTTTTGCTTTCCGGATCGACGATGATAACGCCCTTTTCTTCAAAGAGCCACCTTACGGAATTCGCCTCGCCTAGGCGGCCGTTATTTTTCGCCAGAATGTTCTTTATTTCGCTCGTTGTCCGGTTGCGATTATCGGATAGAGCTTCCACTAAAAGGGCGATGCCACCCGGTCCATAGGCCTCATACATGATTGATTCCAGCTGGCTGCTTCCTTCTCCGGTGGCTTTTTTGACCGCCCGCTCAATATTGTCCTGGGGCATGTTGGCGGCTCGGGCCTTTTCTATGGCCAATCTTAATTTAAAATTGGCCGCCGGGTCTGCCCCGCCTTCTTTAGCGGCAATGGTCACGGCGCGGATCAGTTTAGAAAATATTTTGCCTTTCTTCTCATCAGAAGCGCCCTTTTGCCTTTTTATCTGTCTCCATTTGGAGTGGCCGGACATTTTTTACCATTAAAAAAATAAGGTTAGAGTGCTTATAATATAACATTTTTTACGTTTCAAGTCAAAGTAAAACTTCAGCAGCATTTGCTTAATTTGCGGTCCTTTGCTAGAGTGAATTCAGATATAATAAAAAATATGAAAAAGTTGGAAAACAAAAATATTTTTCAAAAATACGACTCCGGAAAAGTTTTGTCTTCCTTAGAGCAGCTGCCTAAACAATGCCGCCAAGCGCAGAAAGAAACAAAAAATTTAAAATTTCCGGCTGAATACCGCCGGGTCAGAAACATCCTTGTTTGCGGCATGGGCGGTTCGGGTTTGGGCAGCGACCTGATCCGAAATGTCTTTGCGAGCCGTTTAAGAGTGCCTCTTAATATCAATGCGGATTATGACTTGCCCGATTACGTGGATAAGGATAGTCTGGTCGTTGCTTCCAGCTATTCCGGCAATACCGAAGAAACATTGGTTGCCTGCCGCGCCGCTTTGAAGCGGGGGTCTAAACTTTTAGTTATTTCCGCCGGCGGAAAATTAGCGGGTTTTGCCCGGCACCGTCGTCTGCCGGCCTATATTTTTACGCCTAATTTTAATCCTTCTGGCCAGCCCCGTCTGGGTCTCGGTTACTCGGTCATCAGCCAAACGGAGATTTTTAGAAAACTGAATATATTAAGAATATCGGAAAAAGAAATAGAGTCAGCCATCGGTTTTTTGGAGTCGTCAATCAATGATTTTTCAATAGCGGCCAGAAATAATCCCGCTAAACAGATCGCTTACCGTTTTTTCAGAAAAGTCCCGGTTATTTTTTCCGGCAATTCTCTTTTGGGCAGCGCTCATGTCTTGGCCAATCAGATCAATGAAAATGCCAAGAATTACGTCAGTTTTTACGCCTTGCCCGAATTAAATCACCATCTTTTGGAAGGTTTGACCCATCCAACGGTTTTGCGCCAATTTACTTTTTTGCTTCTGGAATCAAACCTCGATTCGCCCGCGGTAAAAAAGCGTTTTTCGGTCACCAGGAAAATACTGGCAAAGAAGAAACTGGAAGCGACTACGCTTGTGGCCAAGGGCCGCGACCGCTTTAGCCAGGCTTTATGGCTGATGCTTTTCGGCGGCTTTGCCAGTTTTTACCTGGCGATGTTAAATCAGGAAAATCCCTCCTTGATCCCCTGGGTGGATTTCTTAAAAAGGGAATTAGCCAAAAAATAATATTATAAGCAATAAAACTCCCGGCTTCCGTGCTTGGCCAGGAGTTTTTTATTTTGGCTAAACAAGCCTGAAAATGATATACTGTGAGTATGAAAAAAATAGAGAAAATATACCAATCTTTAGCGAAAAATTGGTTTTGGTTTTCTTTCGTAATTTTGGCAATAATCGCCTTTTTAGTTTTTTCATATTTTCAGTACAGCGCCACCTTTGCCGATCCGGATTCTTTCTACCACGCCAAAGCCAGTCTTCTGATCCGCGATCAGGGAGTATCGACGCATTTTCCCTGGCTCCAGGACACCGTTCTAAGGGATAGTTATACGGATCAGCATTTTCTCTATCATATTTTTCTGATCCCTTTTGTCACTTTTTTTGACCCTTTGGTGGGCATAAAACTGGCGACCGTTTTTTTAGGGACGATATTAATACTCGTCTTTTACGCCCTCCTCCGGCGTTTGCAGGTAAGGGGTGCCTATTTATTTTCCCTCATTTTATTGCTTATTAATCCGTTCACTTTTCGGATCAGCCTGGCCAAAGCGCCGAGCGTTTCCCTGATTTTTCTGATATTAGGGCTTTATTTTATTTTTAGCCGCCGGCCAAAATGGCTTTTTTTCATTTCTTTTCTTTATGTCTGGTTTTACGGCGGTTTCATTCTCATTATGGCGGCGACTTTGATCTATCTATTTGTCGGTCTTGTATATGACCGCTGGTGGAAAAAAAACGAGCCTCACCGTTTCCTGGAAAAGATATTCGCTCTCCTGGGGCGCTCGCACCGCTTCAGGGAGAAAAAAAGAAATAATTTAAAAATATTCCTGGCGGTACTGCTCGGGCTAATTGCTGGTTTGGTGGTCAATCCTTATTTCCCCAAAAATTTCGGCTTTTACTACCACCAGCTGATCAAGATCGGTATCATAAACTACTCAAAAATAATCGGAGTAGGCGGGGAGTGGTATCACTACAAATTTTTCGATTTAATTACCGACACCATGTCGGTTTCCGTCATTTTAGTGATTGCTCTGATTTTATTTTTTATCTGCATAAAAAGACAATCAAAAATTTCTTTCACGCTTTTTTTCATCTATATCCTGTTTTTTATTTTTACCCTCAAATCAAGGCGGTACGTCGAGTATTACGTTCCTTTCGCCCTGCTTTTCGCAAGCGTCTCCCTGCGCGATTCTCTAGCCCACTTGAATTTTAAAAAGTATCTATCGGCTTTTAAATCCGCCTATTTTAAAAATATATGGTCAAAATTATTCATTTCCCTGTTCATCCTTTATCTCGGCATTATTCTGCCCGTCATCATTGTCCGCGACTTTAAGGCCCAAAGGAGGGACTTAAGCAACGGCATCCCTTTTAATAAATATTACCAGGTTTCCCAGTGGCTTATTGGAAACAGCGCCGCCGGCACGATCGTTATTCACAGCGACTGGGATGATTTTCCCGTGCTTTTTTACCATAATTCGCACAACTATTATATCGTAGGCTTAGACCCGACCTTCATGTATGAATATAATAAGGACCTGTACTGGAAGTGGGTCGATTTAACTACCGGTAAAGAAGTGCCTGATTTGTATGAAGTGGTAAAAAATGAATTCAAGGCTAGCTATCTGGTGATTGAAAAAGACCATGGCGGCATGTACCGGTTTGTTTCCCAAACGAAAAATTTCGGCCTGGTATACGAAGATAATGAGGTATATTTATACCAGGTTAATTGAAGACATTCAGTCCGAAACAATAAATCTCCTTTTTTATTTATATGTCAATAAATATTTCCGCCAGGCTAAAGAGTTATTTGAAGGTTTATCGGGATGTTTTTCGATTTTTCGCGCTTGACACCTGGCTTTTTACTTTTTTATCGACGCTTTCCTTTTCTCAAATTTATCCGTATTTTTTTTACTATCATGGGGTCTATTACCTATTAGCGGCATTGGTTCTTCTAGTCTTGAGCCTTTATATCGGGTACGATATCCTTACATATTTCAAAAAAGATATTCTGCTCCACCGCGATAATATGGGCCAAAAGAAGCTTAAGTTAGTTATCTCGATGGTCTTGATCTTTATAGGTGGGTATTTGTTGAGCATATTTTGCCGACCTTCAGAAGTTATTGACACTAAAGGATTGATGATACACGATGAAATTGTTCAGTCTAAATACACCATAAAGTATTTTCTGGAAGGAAAAGATCCCTATCAGTTGAGTTATAATAACACTCCGCTGAATTTAACGGATTATTATCGATATATCGAAATCAACAAAAAATTATTGGTGCCAAATCCTGCTTTGGTTACCTACGCCTATCTGCCGGGGCAATTTCTCGTGGCCGTACCCTTTTACCAGCTTTTTACCGCGGTATTTCACTGGTATGACCACCGGATATTCTATGTCTTTGTGCTCCTTGGCCTTTTGTTCGTTGTTTACCGATTGACAAGAAATCCGCGCTATCGCCAGTTGTTATTAATAACTTTTTTCTTTTTCCCCGGTTTTTTTGATAAAATATATTTTGGCTTTAATGATTTACAGCCTCTCCTTTTACTCCTCGCCAGCCTTCATTTTTTAAAGGAAAAACGAATTATCTGGTCGGTCGTGTTTTTGGGCGTCGCGGCCGCGAGCAAACAAAGCGTCTTATTCTTTATCCCTTTTTATTTATTGTATCTTTTCAAAAATGACTATTATTTTTCTTCGGAAAGAAGAAAAAAGACGATTCTTTCCCTTTTAATCTTAGTGACCTTGGCGGCAGCGGTAGTTCTGCCTTTTTATTTTTGGAGCCCAAAGGATTTCATCAACGATGTCCTTGATTATCAAACCGGTAAGTCAGCCCAAAGCTATCCGATACACGGGCGAGGTTTTTCCGCTCTGATCTTCAGTGTTTTACGGTTAGTTCCTACGGTAAATGATTACTACCCATTTATTATTTGGCAGGTTATCTTCGCTTTACCGGTATTTGTCTATTGTCTCATAAGACAATACAGAGATAATTCGCTTAAAAATGTGATCACAAATTACTTATTAACCTTACTGGTTTTTTGGTATTTTTCCCGCTATATTTTCATTAATCATTACACTTATATGGCGCTTTTTTTGCCGGTGGCCTATCTAATCGAGGCAGGTGGACAAGAGGGTAAAACGGCAAATAAGTCCGTAGGCTAGGAACCAGTTTCAAATTATGGTTAACTCATCTCAAAAGACAATCGGACTTGATTTTATCCTGCTTTTTTCTTTGGTTTTTTATTTTGTCATTCAGGAGAATTGGATAAAATTGTCCAGCCTTTTTTTGGCCTTTATGGCCCTTAGCGGGATCGTTTCCTATTATTTTATAAGCCAGTCAAAAATAGGGGACGGAAAAAAACATTATATTAAATTAGCGATCATTCTTGTTTTGATTGTTTCTTTGGTTTTATTCTCGCTTGTTCACCAGATCATTTTACGCCGACAAGGAGCGGACATTCATTACACGCATGACGGAGCGGTGCAGACCGAGGAAGCGAGCAAATTCCTGGCTCAAGGGGTTGACCCTTACGCGGCCGATTATCGGAATACGCCTTTCGGCCATTTTATTGATACCTACAGCGGCGGGGAAAGGGAGAATCCGGCCTGGACGCACTATGTTTATCTGCCGTTCTTGCCGGTTTTTTCCCTGCCTTTCCAGGCGGTAATAAAACAGATCGCCGGTTTTTTCGACCAGAGAATGGTCTATGGTTTATTGTTCATGGCAAGCCTGTTTTTTATCTACAAGCTTCCGGAAGAAAAAGACAAAAAATTGATCGGTTTGATTATTTTTGCCTTTAATCCGATCTTTGCCCGCCATTTAGTGCATGGTTTTAACGATATTTTTGTTTTTTTCTGGCTGATTTTTTCTCTTTATTTATTGAAACAAAAGAAATATTATTGGTCGGCCGGCATGCTGGCCTTAGCCTGCGTCTCCAAACAGTCTGCCTGGTTGATCCTGCCCTTTTATTTTTTCTATTTGTATTTTGCCGAAAATCCAATGAAGGCATTTTTGGATAAAATAAGGGGCATTTTTAAAAAGCTCATCCCGTTTTTCCTGCTGGCGGCGGCCATCTTTACGCCTTTTCTCATCTGGGGCTTTGATGATTTTATCGATGACATCTACCGTTATCCGGCCGGCAGCATCGCCTCCAATTTTCCCGCGATCGGTTATGGTTTTTCCCGCCTTTTCTATCTGGCGGGATTTATGCCAAGCCCCTGGAGTTATTTCCCTTTTTGGATTTTTCAGGCTTTCTTCGGCCTGCCGCTTTTTTATTTTCTGATCAAAAAGCAAATGAAGAATAATAATTTGTCAGCCCTCTTTATTAATTACGGCCTTTTTCTGCTTGTTTTTTGGTTTTTTTCCCGTTTTTTTAACGACAACTATATCTCCTATCTTTCCCTTATTTTTCTGGCCGGCTATTTAGTTGAGGAAAAAATGACGCATAACGAGGCCGAAAAAACGGACAAAACGGTTTTAAACAATAATAAGGTTGGGCTATGAGAGGATATTTTCCCGCAATCAATAAAAAGGAGTGGTTTTTTGTCATTAAAATAAGCCTGATCTTAATTTTTGTCACGACAATCCCTTACATTTACGGCTATCTGATTACGCCGGCGGATAAATTTTTCCCCGGCATACATTCCCTGGGGCCCGGGGATTATAACGTTTATTATTCTTATATTGAACAGGTAAATCAGGGCCGTTTTATTTTTACCGATCTTTTTACCGGGGAAGAGCATCGCCCGTTTAATTTTAACCCTTTATGGCTGACCGTGGGCTTGTTCGGCAGATTTTTCCATTTGCCTTCAATTGCCACCCTGCAGGCCTCGCGCGCCTTTTTAATTTTCCCCTTTGCTCTTGTTTTGTATCTCTTCATCAGTTTTTTCATCAAGTCTCCGGCCCGGCGGCGCCTTGGGTTCCTTTTTTCTGTCTTTGCCTCGGGTCTGGGCAGTTTTTTCCTGCCGCTTATTAATCACTGGTACGGCCCGTCCCTGCCCTTGTCCCTTTATCCCATGGACCTTTGGGTATCCGAAGGATATAATTTTTTGACCCTCTACCACACGCCGCATTTCATCGCGGCGACCGCGCTGATAATTTTTATCTTCCTCTTTCTTTTTAAATCCTTTGAAAAAGGCAGCTGGCGTTCTCTATTTTTCGCCGGCATCGCGAGTTTGATCTTAATGTTTTTTCATCCTTTTCATCTGCCGACTATTTTGGCCGTGCCGTTGGCTTATATTTTTGTCGCTTCATGGCGGGCCGGAAAATTATTGCGGCCTTATATCACGAAGTACTTTGTTTTTTTGCTTTTAACGTCGCCCGCGGTTATTTACCAGTTTTTATTGGTCATTTATGATCCGGTGGCCGCCGGGCGGGCGGCGCAAAACATTTGCCAAACTGACCGCTTCTGGGTTTTTTTGATCAGTTACGGTCTCATTTTGCCCTTTGCTTTAATCGGCCTATGGTATAAAAAGCCCAGAAGCAACAAGCATATATTTTTGGCGACCTGGCTAATCGCCCAGTTTTTCCTTATTTTCGCTCCGCTTACTTTTCAGAGAAGGTTGACCGAAGGGTGGCAGATACCTTTGTGTTTGTTCGCCTTTTGGGGCCTTCAATATTTCTGGGAATTTATTAAGCGCAAAAAACCGGCCATTGATTCGTCCGGCTATAAAATTATATTTGTCAGCCTGATTGTTCTTTTATTCGGGCTTTCCAACTTCCATGTGGTCGCCCAGGACCTCTCGCTTTATACCAGCGCCGAATTTCGCGACCCGCCGCAATATGTTTATCTGGACAAAGGGTTCGGCGAAGCTTTTAAATGGATGAAACAAAATTTAACGTCTCAAGACGTCGTGTTTAGCGATGTCATCGCCAGCTCTTTTATCGCCGGTTTTACCGGCAAAAGAATCTACATCGGCCACTCGGTGGAAACCCTTGATTTCGCCAAAAAAAGAGAAATAGCCAAATGGTTTTTCGAAAGCAATACGGGCGATGCTGAAAAAGAGCAATTCTTAAAAAATAACAAAATAACCTATCTATTTGCGAACAATTTTATCTCTGTTGATTATAAAAATACAGCCGGGATTTTCAATCCTGCCACTAAGAATTATTTGAACCCGGTGTTTAAAAGCGGCGAAGTTGCAATTTATAAGGTGAAATAATTAATCGCCTTAAATAGGGGGGGGTATCCCCGGGTTTTTGATGGGATTATAAAGTTATCCACAGGGGCGTAATTTCCCCCAATTTGTCTGATTTTTTGATAAACGGCCGGAATATTTTATCTTTACTCAAGCCCATCTTGCCCTCAGTATTGTACAGGGAAATTTTTAACTGGTAATCGCCGGGAGTGACAGAGGCGGGGATCAAAAATTTATAATTCACTTCGATCAATTCGCCGGCCAGCCAGTCGTGAGTGGGGTAGAAGGCGGAGAGAGGATAGTTATCCTGCCAAACAATTTTGCTATTTTGTTCCAATTTCACCGTCATTTGATAATCGCGGCTGATTTTTTTCTCGCTCCGCCAGTAAAGAGAAAGCGGTAGCAAGCGGTAAGCATGATCATTGATCGATTCGGTGGTTATTGCCGATTGTTTAAGGCCGGCTAATTTTACGGCATTGTTAAAATCAATATTACTGGAGGTGGCCTGGGCGGGCAATTTTTTTATGACGGCGTAAGGACTACTTTCGGCCCCAAGGCAGTCTTTTGTGTAAAGGAGAAATTTACCAAGATAACGGTTAAGGCAAAAATCATTAGCGCTGATTAACTCGCGCATTCTTTGGGCGCCCCCGATATTATTCTCGTCATCCTCGCGGTACAAGTAATGGTAGTAGTTAAAATCAGAAAAATCAAAGAGCAGCGTCTGCGCGTCTGGCGGGATTCGGTAGTCTTGCGACGAGTATTGTTTTTTTCCCAAATACTGGTAGTGCAGCGAATAAATTTTTTCCCGACCGGAAAGCCGCGGAATAAATTGAAAGCCGGTGGCGACCGGCGTGTCACGGTCAATAAGCGAAACAAAATCGTTTCTCAGACGTACCTCCTCTTTGATCTTCGGATAACCAAAAAAATCCTTGGCCAGCCAAAATGCCGAGCCGGCATAAAGCGAAGAGTAGACGGCGATAATAACCACGATCGTGAGAAAAATCGACCTCTCCTTTTGCAGGATTGCCAACAGCTTGCCCTTATTCGGCCGATATAGAATTTTTTCCAGAGCGAAGACCAGGCCGATAAAAAGAAAAGGGATTATCAGAGAAGTATAGTGAATTTCCAAAGCAAGGGGGCCACCCGAGCCGAGCATGAGGATTTGAAAAATGATCAAGGCGACAGGCAAAAGATACTTTATTTTTATCAACGGCAAAAAGCCGAAAGGAAGAAAAAGCCCGGCTAAAAAGACGATATTATCCCCGGAAAATAGGTGTTTTAAAACCAACCAGGGATGCCCGAAGAAATTTAATATGATGCTTTTTAAGTCTTGGCCAAGCCAGCCGTAATACAGGATAAATTTATATTGGCCATAACCGGAAAAATAGCCGGTGATTTTAGTGGCGAAAATAAACCAGGCCAAGCCAATAACAAAAGGTACGACAATCCATTTCCATGATTTTTTCTCTATTAAGGCAAAAAAACTAAAAGCTAAAACAACCAACGCCGCATCTTCCCGCACCAACAAAGTAAGAATCAAAAACAGCAAAAATAAGCCAAATTTTTCTTCCAAATAATAATAGAAAAAAAGAAAAAACAGCGGGATGGCAAAAGGCAAAATATGAAATTCATAGGAGTTGGTGTTTTGAACAAAAACATTGCTAAGATAAAGTAAGCCTAAAAGCAAGCTTAAGTTTTCACCAAGTTTTTTTCTGGCGATTAAATAGAGGGGATAGGCGCCGAAAGCAAGGACGGCGGTTTGAAGGATGAGCAGACTGACCGGACTTTTAATTAAAAAATAGAGAGGGAGAAAAAAAAGAATAATCAGTTCGAAATGATCGCCCAGGTACGAATGAGGATGGATGGTCAGGCTGAAAAGATCTCCTTGGCTGGAATTAAAAAAAACCTGGTTATAAATCGCCAGATCCAAACCGATATAATTGTAGGTGAAGTATTTATAGAGGCAAAAACCGGAGAATAAAATAATATAGGAGATAATAAAAATCCAGAGGATTGGGCGAGAATGTTTTTTAATCCGTTCACTCCAGGTTTTTCCCGTAATTACCAGGCGTGAAAAAATATCTTGGCGGGTGGTCATTTTTTCTTTAGTTTATCTTATTTTATTCTATCTTAAAAATAAAAAGAAAACAAACCCGCCCCGCCATTTATGGCGGGGCGGGGTGATATTTGAAGTTTAATTAGTCGTTAGGTAGTGACATTCGTAGTCGTGTTGACGACGAAGATGACAATGGCCCAGGCGAGCAAGATGATAATTAAACCAATCACAGCGGCTGAAATGACCTTTTTGGCCTTTTCAATCTTTTCTTCATTGCCGGCGGCGGTCATCCATTGGAAACCACCAATGATGATCATAATGACAGCGATTAAAGCGAGTAAGCCCAAAACCCATTGAAGGATGTTGATAACGCTTTGTTTCAGATCAGCGGTGCCTAAGCCCAGAGTGCCACCGACATTCTCAATGGAGAGCGGCGTTTGGGCCATGGCGACAAACGGCAAAGCGAAAGCAAGGACCGTCGTGGCGACTAATGCGATTTTTTTCATAGTTTTCACCCCCTTTCGGTAAAAGATATATTTTATTGTTTTTTACTTTTACTAGACGGTGACGTCTCTGGTCGTATTGACCACGAAAATAATGATCGCCCAGGCGAGCAAGATGATAATGATGCCAATCACTGCGCCAGAAATCATTTTCTTGGCCTTATCGATCTTGTCTTCATTGCCGGCGGCGGTCATCCACATAAAGCCCGCGATAACGAGTATGACCACGGCGATCAGGCCGAGCAGGCCCAAAATCCATTGAAGGATGTTGATAACGCTGGCCTTCAGATCAGCGGTGCCTAAGCCCAGGGTGCCGCCGATATTCTCAATGGAGAGCGGCGTTTGGGCCATGGCGACAAACGGCAAAGCGAAAGCAAGGACCGTCGTGGCGACTAATGCGATTTTTTTCATAGTTTTTTGCTTTTTAGTTAGTTAATTAAACGCTTCCTCCTTCTTAATTAAATTATCATAACACAGAATAAAAAAATTGTCAAATTCTAGCTGGTGGCGCTGGTAAAAATCTGCAATACATAGTTAAGGAAGGCCCAGCTGCCTAAGATAACAACAATTCCAATGGTCGCCCAGACTAAAGTATCTTTGCCTTTTTTGACCCGTTCCGGATTGCCGCCCGAGCCCAAAATTTGGATGCCGCCCCAGATGAACATCGCCAGGGCAAAAATGGCGACCAGACCGAGAATGATGCGGATCAAATTCTCTAAGAGGCAGTTCGCCGTGTCGCAGGACAGCGGATTTTCCAATTTGACGGCGTAGCAGTCCAGTGGCAAAACAAAGGCCAAGAGGATGAAAATAACAATGAGTTTTGTTTTCATAAAATTATTTATATAATTTTTATAAAGGATAAGAGGCGTTGCAATATTTGCCGTCTATGTCACCGCTTGTCTGAGAATTACTCGGTCTCTCGTTATAATAGAATTCTGCGCCCGAGATATCATTACATTTACTCCGCGGCATCCAGTTGCAGCTGTAGTTAGTCGCGTCTTTTTGTTTGACGCAGGTGCCATAATTGCACGTTTCTAAATCATCTTTTACGTTAGTTGTCATCTGTATGCTTGTATAGGAGCTGCCAGTCGGGGTATAGCCAGCGGGGCAAACAAGTCTTTGTATCAAACATTCATTGTTACTCCGAACACAAAGACGAAAAAGACAACTAGGGATGTCAAGACAGGATGTTCCGGCACTAAATGTTTGCCCGGCTAAAGTGCATTTTGAACGAGTGGTCATCGTGCACTCTGTTGTGAGAAGAGATACGTCAGGAATGCAACAGCCATAGTCGCAGGCGCCGGTATTCAAACACTTAGAACCTTCAGCGTGATAAGAAGCATTGGCGCCTTTTGTCCGGCCGGCGCAAGTACTGTCAGTCGAATCATAACAGCTGCATTCAGGGCAGATGGTTCTGTTTGGGACACAACAAGTCGTGGGAGCAAGGTCGCCCGGTTGGGGCAGGCCTTTCAATAAATCGCCTGACCCGGCCAGGCACATGCCGCCGGCCTCGATGGTCGCCCAGGTGGCATCATCAACGATGCCCGTCGGTTTTAAGTCAGAACCGAGTATGCTATTCGCCAACTGAAAGCTTGTTACGCATTCTTTGGTTTGTTCGCCAAAACATCCGTCGACATCACCGCAAGCGCAATCACCGCGGCCATTTAAAGTTTTTTGCAGGCTCTGCACATATCGGTCAGTGGCTGAATTTTTAATGCCGCCGCAGCCGTATTGAAGGGCGTTCCTGGCGCAGTCTTTGTTCATGGTCTGATGGCAATCGGTGCCTTGCCACCAGAGCTGGCCGAAGATTTGACCCTGTTTTTCCGGGCCGAGCAGGGCGCCGACGGCAAAATTGATGATCAGCCAGGCGCCCAGGACGATGAGCATGCCGGTGACCGCCCCCTTGATAGTGGCCGTAGATTTTTGGATTTTTTCCTGGCTGCCGGCGGCCAAAATATAGCCAAAAGCCCCCCAGATAAAGAAAAAGAGGGTGACCAGGGCGACGGCAGTGATGCCGATACTGAAGCCATTGGCCAGCAACGCGACAAAATCCTCAAACCCGCACGGTCTGTTGATGTAGGTGCCAGAAATTTTGCCATTATCGCTTTCGCTGTAATCGCTGGCTAGGACGCATTCTTTTGTTGTGGCGTTTTCCTGGCAAGGGATCTTGCCGCCTGTTTGCACCTGGTAGGTGGTTTGGTCGCAATCCGGCAAAAGCTTGGGGAGTGTTAAGGCCCGGCCCTTGAGGGGGAGTAAAATCGCCAGTATGATAAGCCCAAATAAATGTAATTTAAGGTATTTTCTCATTTTAATATATTATAGAGTTTTTTCGATTTTTTGAGCGGCCAAATTGATGGCCTGGCCAAGGTCGGCTTCTTCCAAGGCGACGGAATCGATCATTTCTTTAAAATAGTCCTTGGCAAGGGAGGCGTCGCGACCCTTATACCAGCTTTGGGCGGTCAGTGCTTGGTTGGCCCAGACCTGAAGATCGGGATTTTTGATCTGTTCCTGGAGGACAGATTTCAGCGGCGAGATTTTGCCGGTGGTGGCCACGTAGGTAATGTTTCTTTTTTCCCGGGCGAGGACCTGGATAAAATCCCAGGCTTCATTCGGCGCTTTGGTTTTTTTCGCCACGGTTTCCACCCAATAACCGCCGTAGTTGATTTGGACAGGATTGCCGGCTGGATTCAGCACTCTGTCCGTGCCGTCGATATTGATGTGGAATATTTCTGTAATGCCTAAGTTTAAGCCCGGGGCGCCTGCCTGTATCAGTTCTTTCTCGCTCAAGTAGCCCAGATAGTAAGCGGATTTTCCGCTTATAAAAGCGTCCAAGCTTTCCGGTTGTTTGCTGTTCCAGGAGTAAGTTTCCTTGTTTAGATCGGTAAAACCGGTATAAAAATCCAGGGCTCGGACACCCAGGTCGCCGGCTTCAACACCCTGGCTGAAAGAAACCTTTTTTCCGTCGGCGGTAAGCATTTGTGTGCCGTTCTGCATCATGATAAGGGAAAGAATGTCAAAATAGTTTTTGATGTTCGAAGAAAGGCCTAAGGCGATGCAGGACTGTAAAATATTATTCTGCTGATCAAGAAGGGTCAGTTTTGAGCATTGAATGACCAGTTCCTGCCAGGTTTTGGCCGGGGCGGGCAGGTGAGCATTGTTCAGCAGGTCTTCGTTATAATAAAGCCCAAGAGTGTCGACGCTATAGGGCAGGCCGTAAATTTTGGCCAGGCCGCTTGAATCAGTCAAGACCACGTCTTTTTGGACCACATCGATGTAATTGCTGCTCAACTCAGCCAAATTAATTGAAGCGCTGGTTGCATATTTTACGTTGACTGATTGCCCTATAATGTTTTTTTTAGTCTCGTACCAAGCGACTCTTGTTTGGTTGGGCAGCGGCAGAATTATATCCTGGTATTTTTTAAGCCAGGTATTAGGCAAAGAAAAAATATCGGGACCGGCATCCCTCGCCAGGGCGTTGATCAGATTCTTTTCATAATCCTCAAGCTTGACTTTGACAAAATTAAATTTTACATAAGGGTGGACCGCCTGATAGGCTTGGACGACAGCGGCGTAGTCTGTCGGGTCGTCTTCGACAATCCAGTAATTGAGAGTGACGGATTTGGGCGTAACTTTATTCCCGCGGTATATAAAAGCAAGCGCCAGCGGGGCGACGATGGCGAGAAAGAGGGCGCCGATTATTAAGTATTTTCTCATTTTACTTTATTTTTAAGTTTTTTAGATATTCGCGGAAAGGTTTTTTTATTTCCGAGTGTTTCAGGGCGAATTCAACGTTGGCACGCAAATAACCCAGCTTGCTGCCGGTATCGTAGTAAGTGGCGTTTTTTATCAGGCAAGCCATCACTTTTTCTTGGCGGGCAAGCGCATTTATGGCGTCGACCAGCCAGACTTCTCCGTTTTTTCCAGGTTTTAGCTTTTCAAGATATTTGTATATCGCGGGGGTAAGGAGGTAGGCGCCATGGGTGGCCAGCGTGGAGGGGGCATTCTTGGGGGAGGGCTTCTCGACAATCTCTTGGATCTGGTAGACATTGCCTTTGACCTTTTTGACCTTGGCAATGCCGTATTTAGAAACTTCTTCGGGCCTGACTTTTATAGCCGAAATAACCGAACACTTGTATTTATTATAAACCGCCAGCATTTGCTTTAAACGGGGCGGGTTAGCATAGATGAATTCATCGCCCCAAATGACGATAAAAGGATCGTTGCCCACCAGATGTTTGACGTTTAGAACCGGCGTGCCGTTGCCGTAGGTGCCTTTCTGGCGGACATAGATAAAATTGGCCAGATCAGCGATGCGGCGCATTTCTTTCGCCGCCTTTTTCTTGCCGGATTCAATGAGCCGTTTTTCCAGCTCAAAGGGATAGTCGAAGTGGTCCTCAATAGATCTTTTTTGCCAGCCGGTGACGATGATGATGTCTTTGATCCCTGAAACCGCCAGTTCTTCCACCACGTACTGGATTATCGGCTTATCCACGACCGGCAACATTTCTTTCGGCTGGGCTTTAGTGGCCGGCAGAAAACGGGTGCCCAGGCCCGCGGCGGGAATAACCGCTTTGGTGATTTTTTTCATGACGAGTATTATTAAAATCCGCCTTTATTATAGCAGATATTGGCGATTTTGTAAAATAAATGAGGAAGCTTGGCTTATTCTCTGCGGTTTTTTTATTTTTCTAATTTTTCCTTTCTGTTTTTCAGGGCTTCAAGCATTTCCTCCAAATCTGGAATCCTGTTCAAATGGATATTGTCATTTTCAATTTTGGCTGTTTCTGGGTCAGCTTGAGTTTGTTCAATCGCATTTTGAACTTCATCCACGGTCTGCAAGCTTTCAACAATGGATAAGACCGCTGGCGGATAAATTGATTTTTCGTTTTCCATATTTTTTTATCTCCGCATATTATATAATGACCTCAAATTCATTTTCCCGTGATACTGGTATTATCGCCCCTATTTTCAATAATATCAACAATTCTTTGCCCATAGTAAGGAGCTATTTTTCTTGAGAAAGTTATATTAGGGTGCGAGTCATCCGGCCCGGCCGCGTATTCATTTTTTATGTATAACTGACCTTCTGTTTCCAGGGCGTAGAAATCCCAAATATAAATATTGTCGTTTTTTTCATCCCATTCATTTTTGACCCAATCAAAGAATTCTTTGGCTCGCGCCGCGTTTTCTTCGCTTATTTCTCCCGCCACTTGAGCAGCGCCGGTCCAGACGAGAAATTTATTATTGGGAAATTCACGCATTTTATCCTTTAGGGCCCGGTACTGCAGTTTGTAGTTCTCAAGTGTTTTTTTTGGAGATGAAATGTCTGGGCTCCCCGTGTTTTCCTCGATATCGCTGACCGGGAAACAGTGTTTAAAAATTATCAGATCATATTGTTCCGTCAATATTTCCAAAGTCGGCTCTTCTTTGAAGTAATTGTTGCCGGCATGATTGACCCAGATATTCCAATAATCATAAGGATAATTTTCCCACCCATAGGGTGAGTCTTTGGGAAAATTCTGCTCGCTGATCTGATAAGCCGTGTTGTTTTTTTGATTGTAATCCGTAAACCAATCAGCCACGCCGCCGTTCCAGATATTCTCGCCGGTGGAGTGGTGGAAAAAAATAATTTCGACCTCTTTATTTATAGCCGCAGTTTTATTAAAATTATCGCTATTCTGACTTTGATTGCTTATGGTCGCATTTTTGGTCTCCGCGGCACTTTGCGTGTTATTTTGTTTATTATTTCTAAAGATAAGAAATCCCGCCAGGCCCAGTGTAATAGCCGCCACGATAATTACTATTATTAATTTATTAGACATACCGCCTGAATTTATTAAATTTTTCACTTTTTATTCTTAAGCCAAAAATTTTTGAAAAACGAGAGAGTGAGGTTGGAAAGAACAAAGGCCAAGGCCGGGACAATGGCGTTTACAAAAGGGTTCGGCAGCCGGGAAAAATACATAAAAATCACGATAATTAGGTAGGTAAGAATAAAAATTATTATTTTTCTGATCCAACTGGTTTCCCAGGCTTTGTCTAGTTCCACACGTCTGTTCCGTTCTTTTATTGTTCTTATTTCTTTCTCTATTTGTTCATTTGAAAGCATATTATTTATCCCACTCATATAGGTGAGTTTTCTTCCGGAGTTTAAGTTTATTAATTTCGCATTTAAAGCACAAACCGTTGTGGCAGCAGATTAATTCGCCGCATTTCGGACAGGCCCATTTTTTCTTTTGCCAGGCCAGGAATTTTTTCAGACCGTATTTCTTTATATATTTGTTATTTTCAATCATGCTCATGTGGTATTTTTTCGTATAGCGGTTATCCAGCCTTTTTAGTACTCGGCAGGGCATTTTTTTGCATTCATAACAGGCGTCAATTTTTTTGTTTTTATAAAAAGAACATTTTTTCATGATATGACCGCAGAACTTTTTTTTGATCCGGCAGCCGGGGCAATAAGAGATCTTTACCCCCTTTTTCTTAGTATTATTAGCCATAGCTAAGTACCAGGCGCAAAGAGAACAGTTCATGCCGCAAGGGGAGATGAGAAGAGGGGTTTTCATATTTCCATTATACCAAAAAAGCGGCAAAAGAGCTTATTGGCCACGAGTGATTTGTTAAACAATTGATATAATGAATTTAATTTTATTCTAACTTCCCCACCACCGGGTATTTGGTAATGAAGCTTTGGTCGTGTTGGCCGTGAAATTCCGCCGATAAATCGCGGCCGGCTTGATGGGAATTGTGGTCGCCGTATTCAAAAATATCGGTTACGTCATACACAACACCATCAACGGCGACGTAAGCCGGCCGGCCGTCCCGGCCGTCATTTTCGGCCAATTCCCCTGAAGTAAATGTTTTCATATTTATACTAATTAATTATTTGTCCAACTACCGGATATTTGGTGATGGAACTTTTATTATGTTGGCCGTGAAATTCCGCCGATAAATCGCGGCCGGCCAGATGGGAAAAGTGCGTGCCGCTGAAAAAAACCGAGGTGACGTCATAGACCAGGCCGTCCACGGCCACGTAAGCGGGCCGGCCGCTCTGACCGTTGTATCGGGCAAGTTCGGTCAGGGTGAAAGTCTTTATGACGTTCTGATTGGTATTCTGATTGATTACGACCTGCCCACTGGCATTATTATTTTGTCCGGAATCAGTATTTACGATAAGATTGTCTTCGTCATCATTTTCTTCGCCGTTGTCTTCTTGGTTGATGATAACATCGGTATTTGTGTTAAGATTTACGCTTTCATCTGCACCCGGTGCTTTTCTGGCATAGAATTTATCCGCCCATATGAAGAAAGAAATAAAAATCAGATAAAATAATAAAAGAATAGTTTTTCCGGAAGCGTGCCAAAACCGCCAGCGCTTGAAAGCCAGGTGGATGGCAAAACTGGTGTGGCAGACAAAAGCGACCAAAATAATATAGCTTAGCCAATCCAAATGCATTTTGGTCGCGAAATCGGCGCTGATAATGCCTTTAGTCAGGCCAAAGCCGCTGATGAAATACAAAAGCAGACAGATAAAAAGCAGCCAGGCGGCATAGCGGTCAATTTTAATTAGATATTTCATAATTATTTACTTTGAAAAATGCCGTAAGTGTTATCGATATTATCTTCAAATAACGGGAGATGCGGTGGTTTGAAGGTGAAAAAAATAAAAACAAATATCAGAATTAATAGTGAAAAAGCCGGAATGATTCTATTCTTGGGCTGATTTTCCCGCGACAATATTTTATAACATACATATTTTCCAATAACAACCGGCACCACAAAAGTCAGTAAGATATCCGCCCATAAGGTATTGAAGCCGACAATGCCAGTGTAGGTGTAGAAAAAGCCGGTGATTAAGAATATAACCAGCCAGATTTCCGCCGCTTTGGCGCAAAGCAGGTTTTTCCCGGATCGCCGCAAAAAATACCATTCTACTAAAGCGAAAAGAAGAATGGGAATTAAGGCCAATTTCAGATGTTCCCACGTGCTTTCATTTACCGGCGTCAAAGCGCCGACGATTTTATTGTTGCCTGACCAGCCGTAGACAAAGTGAAAAAGAGAGCCGAAGATAGTGACAAAGAAAGCGCCGATAATTGAGAGTTTTAGAATGGTTTTGCTCATATAGTAGTCTGGATTATAACCTATATTATACTATTTTTCCTCATTATATCTAAACGGGTTGAAATTAGTGTGAAGATCGTAATAATCCTCGTTTTCCCTTCTTTTCAAAAAACCGACAATTTTATAAGTTAAAGGCGTGAAAAATATTTCCACCCCACATTTGAAAATATAATTGGAGAGGAGAACAGCCGCCAGCAAACCTGGCTTTAATACGCCAGCGAAGGCGATTAAGACAAAGATTAAAGTATCAAAACCTTCGCCGACCAAAGTGGAACCTATTGTTCTGGTCCAGAGATATTTCCCTTTTGTCCATATTTTCATTTTGGCCAAAACTAAAGAATTGGAAAACTCGCCGATAAAATAGGCGAGCAGGCTCGCGACCACGATTCGCGGAGTTAAACCCAATATTTTCATGTAAGCGTCCTGATTTTCCCAATCCTTGGCCGGCGGCAAGGCACCGACAATCATTAAGATTGCGGACATTAAAAAAGCGGAAAAGAATCCCAGCCAGATGACCCGGCGGGATTTTTTATAGCCATATACTTCGGTTAAAATATCACCGAAAATATAAGAAAGAGGAAATATTATCGTTCCGCCGTCAAAGGAAAAAGGCCCTAGTTTTAATATTTTGGTGGAGGCGATATTGGAAATCAGCAGGACAGCGATAAAGAGGCCCAAGACCAGGTCGAAATATTTATAGGGTCGCATATTCGAAAAATGACAATATTATATACTTTTAGTATCCTGTGAAATAATTAGCATTAATATAAAAAGGAATGACGTATAGTTAAATATCATTTCTGAAAGTTTTTTTTCATATAATATTCGTACATTTTTTGTATTTCCAAAACCTTTAACATTAACATAATAAATATTATTTTTTACCAAAATATTAAGTATTTCATCTTCTTTAATAGAGTTTCGGATTCTCCTTAGTTCTTCAAACCCAGCGGAATATCGAATAATATGTTTTCTAAGATCTCCTTTGATTTCTGGAAATGATTTATCATCTGACTTAATTTTTTTCAATAAATCATTATAACTTTTAGGCAATTTCTTATTAAGGGAAAGACCAATAACTTCTAATAAAATATCGTGGATTATTCTTAGATTAAATATGAAGTATTCAGTCAATGCGGCAACAACTTGATTCTCGGCTTCATTATTTTTTACATTTTTACCACCCAGCTTATATAATATATCTCCGAGGACGCCAGCCCTAAATAATCTATAATTCAATGTTTTTTTCTTCTTACGATTTGTGTATATTTTAACAACTTGTTGCGAATACTTACTAACAACAAGCAAAATGCTAATATCATCAGTTTTATCTTTAATGTTTATTGTTATCATATCAAAATCTTTATTAGAGAGAGTATTCAGACTAAAAGCGGTTTAAATCAAAATATTATAGGGGCGCATAAATTTTCATTTACATCACTTTCAAATAATAAGCTTCTTTCAGCCACTTGGTCAGTTTGGCATCCAATTCTTTTTTGTCCTCAATATCGATTTCATAAAAATATTTATGGCTTGACGCTTGACTCCATTTATTTATCCGCTTGTCTTTTATTTTTTCTTTTAAGACGATATGTATTCGAATCTTGTCTTTCATGATATAACAGCAGCCGAAGGTATAGGAGGAGACGAAATGGATACAGCAGGGCAGGGATTCAATTTTGATCGGCCCGATTTTTTTAATTTTTTTCAAGACTTCGAAATATAGGCTTTTAGCCAAATCGTTTCCGCGGGCCAAATGTTTTTTAACCGGGTAGACAACGCAGGAATGGCCCTGATTTTTATGGGCGAATTGACGTTTGCATTTTGGGCAGGTCCATTTTTTGGCCATAAAGTTAGTTTTAATGATTATAGCTTAGAGTTATTTTTTCAATTTATAGTAGCTTTTTGGATCAAGATAATCCGTTAGGAAATTACACATAGTAGTATTTGGCTCGGCGTCTTTGCAGGGGCAGGGGGATTCTTCCCGGATTTTTTTGTCAATGATCATTTCTTCTAAGTCCGCGCCGGCGGCTTCGTATTCCGTCAGGACTTGGTCCGTAAAATGCGGGAAGATGGAATCAATATTTTCATTGAAATCTTCATTTCTCGCTTTGAGCGAAATATCAAAATCATTCCCCCGCTGGCTGAATACGGCGTAGCCTAAGAGTTCTCCGGCTTTAATTTGATAGTCAGTCACCATATCTTCCAGATTATTAAGGTGGAATATGGTTAGTTGCCAGTTTTTTGCTTGATTCGGGACCAATGTAAAGTGGTTGCCGCGTTCGGAAGACTGTATTTCAGTAATTTTTCCGTCAAATGGGGCGAAGACTTTTACTTTATCATTGCTTGGACTGTCGATTTCCTGCGGCACGAAATAATGTTTCAGGCTGCTGGAGGCCTCCGGTTCGCCGAACAGATTGGTGGCGCCATACCAGTGGCCGGCACAGGAGCGGAAGCGGGAGATGGCTAGAATCTGGGTAAGATCGACCGGATTAGCGGTAATGAATTTTTCGCTAGCCATTTCCGCCGGGTTCATATTTGGTCTGATTTTTTGTTTTAAGAAAAAGCCGATTATCGGTATGGCCAGAATTACTAATAAAATCAGCCACCAGAATTTTTTGAAGAATGATTTTTTGGGTTTTGCGTCCATATGTTTATCGTTCATAGGTAATTGGATTTTGGAAAGATTCGGACGCACCGCAGCGTCCTAATTGTTGTTCAATCTGAATATGCGTATCATCAATCAGCTGAAGGAGGATCTTTTCCTGGCCGTTGGTGCGGTTATCATCGTAGCAGTAGACTTTTCCGTCGGCGGTCACCTCGGAATATTCCCGGTCGATTAAGCCGGCATGTTTCGGGATAAACCAGAAACCCGTCACGTTTGAGACGGTGAATTTCGCGTATTGGGTCTCAACATTGTCGTGAATTAAGATCATCGCGTTATTATTGTCAGTGACATTTTTTGTCGTCACCGGATTTTTAAACCAGTTGCCGGCCGCTGTACCGGGGATATCATACATGATTTTTCCGCAGACCGGCTCGGTGGTTTTTGCGACAAATACCTGGGTATCGCTTCCCTGTGACCTCATGTCGCCGAACAAAGCAGAGTATTTGGCTTTCAGCTCGGGAGTATAATAATCTGTCAGGCAGTAAGCATGATTGGTAAAGGTGTAGTACCGGTCCGGATTGGCGAAGCCTAAGGCCGGTTTGTTATAATCATACAGCCCGTAATCAACATGCATATTTTTTGGTCCCAATTTGCCCATATAGCCGATAATCTCGCCGGCTTTCAGCTGAATCCTGTCAAAATTCGGGTGGCAGGTGTAATACCAGCTTTGTTCATCTTCTTCGGTTTTTTCCTGACTGCAATTCAAGTTTTCTTCGTGAACAGCCGCGGCCAGCTTAGGCGAAAGTTTCGTGTAATGAACCATGGAAAGGTTAATGCCGCGGCAGGGGACCATATTAATCTGATAATCGTTGCCTATCAATGAATCATCGCTTTTGTAGTATTTTTGCTTAATTTCTACCCAGATCAGGGTCATGTCGGAGGGAGCGTAGACCGGAACTTCGGCGGTATATTCCCCGGCATAAGGATATATGTGGTCAACCGGTACGACATGGCCGGACTCGTTTGAATTGCCCAAAGGGATGATGCGCAAGGGTAAGCCTTCGTCCATGAACGGCACGGTGAATATTTGCGAGGTATCGGCCGGGCAGGCCGGTAGGTCCGAAGCCAAGCTTAAGGCTTGGAGATCATCACTTTGAATTTGACTGGTATTAGTTTCTTCCGGTGTATTTTGTTTTACGTTTTTGTCTGACTCAGTTTTTTTGCAGGCGGAAATAAAAAGGACCAGACAGAAAACCGCGGCGATAATGAATATTCTTTTAATCATAGACTTTTTTGGTTGAATGTTTTTTAATCCCATATTATTTATTTTCCTCTGTTTCGGGTTTATCATCTTTTACTTTCGGCTCCTCGGCAACTTCATAAGTGTTTTCGCCCAATTTATATCTAATAAGTGACCCGTCTATAAATCCTTCCGTTTCCCGGCCCAAAAGAAATTCAATGGCTTCGTGGTGATGCTTAACGCTTCCGGTTTCAGTCGAACACCGGAAAGAAATCTCATCGCCGAGCTTGAATCCCAATTCCGAAAGAGGTCGGGCTGATAGGGTGTAATCATATCCCAGACCGCCAGCGAGCATCCCATTCATTGAAGTAATCAGAAAGGCATCCTCGCCGCTGGCGTCTTTGCCGTTTCTTGTGATAAATGACATTACGTTAGCGACCGGGTCGATCTGTGCGTATTCTCCGTTTTCAGAAACAGTATAGTAACCGATGCCATCGTGAGCGGCATCTACCTTGTCTTGGCCGTTTTTATCTTTATAAAATATTTCGTCGAGCTTCCCCCCGTGGCTGATAATATAGTCGCCATCATATGAAACATGATCGGTCGGCAGTTTACCCCAATATTCAAATTTCAAGTACATATATTGGTTGTCAGCGCCGACGGACAAGCTTTTTAAATCTGTAAATGGCATCGGATAGGGAGAGGTGTTGTTGCCGCGGTACGTGTCAGTTGTCCGATTATGCGTGTAGATAAAAAAGTCATCTTCGGGGTCCTCAATTTTTATACCGGAAGCAAAAGCCGCATCAGCCGCCGTTAGCTGAGCCGCTGAAAACGGCAATGTTCTGCCAGTTTTTTTCGGATCACCAGACCCGTCGACAGGCGTGTTGTTATTTATGACCTTATAGAGATTTTTTTCCTTGTCCGAATCGCCGTTTTTTTTATCCCGGAAAGTTGCCCCCATGAACACAACCACAATAATAATGATGATTGAAATCAGCCACCAGAATTTTTTGAAGAACGATTTTTTGGGTTGGGTGTCCATAATTATCTAAATTTATCTTCATAACCTCCCGAGCAGATTTCCGGGGCATTGGCTTTCATCTCCGGCGAATTTGTTTCCGCCCAGATCTTCTCGATTAATATTTTTGAGGCGCTGTCGAAATAGATCATGGGGCAAAGCCTCGGCTCGACCGCTGCGATAGACAGATCTTTTTGCGCGACATCATAATAGCCGAATTGCCAATGAATGTTCTTGTAATCTTGTCCGTTTTTGCCTTTTCCTTCGTTATTCGGCCAGCCGATGAAATCGCCGATTTTTACCTTGTCGCCGACTTTCAGATTGGGATTGGTGGCGTCAAGCCCGCAATAATCCACGCCCCAGCCGTCGTCGGTCTTGGTCACGACCATGACCGTCGCGTTTGAAACTGTGTCTCTGATATCGACGATCGCGGCGTCCAGGGAGGCGATGATTCTTATCTCTTTGTTCGTATTCCACTGAAAATCCAAGCCTGGATGGCCGAGGGCGGCATCGGCGTGGAATATCGTCTCGCCCATGGGGATCAGGGCGTCGGGGGCGTCTGAAGCGGCGAAGGGCAAGGACAGGACCGGTGTAGACGTCGGGCGGACGATTTGTATCTCCGGCGGTTCACCGGTTTCGTTCTCAGCGGCGGCTTTATTCTCGTTGTCTAGCCGACTGGCCCGGTGGCCGGTAATCCAGCCGTAGACAAAACCGACGATGAGCACAATCAAAATCAGGCCGAGCCACCAGAATCTTTTGATATATGATTTTTTTTCATTGTTCATAATTTATCTATCTAATGTCACAGGTTGGTTAAATTGATCCGTCGTTTTACAGGCGCCTCGTTGGTATTCAGCTTTAAGGTGATTGTTATCAATCAGCTGGATTAGCATTTTGCCAGCAGGATCGCCAACGCGATATATTGTGAGATTATAGCAGTAAACTTGACCGTCCGTGCTAACCTCGCTTGGTTCACGATTGATTGTGCCGGAATGTGCCGGCGAGAAACTGAATATTTTCGGACCAGTAACTGTGCCAGCAGAAGAAATCATGCCCTGAGTGTGATCAATGTCGCCATGGATGATGGCCAATTCTTCCGTATCACCGATATACCAAGTACCCTGAATGCTACCGATAACCTCCTGATGCTGGGTACCGCAAAGCGGTTCGCCGGTTCTTTTTGTGAATAATCCGTAATAATCATCGTACAAGCCGAATAGGTTATAATATTTATTTTTCAACTCACCTGTATACATATCAAAAAGGCAGATAGCATATTTCATATTTCCATTGTGGGTGTAGAATTTTAATTCAGGATTAGTAATCGCCGAGGACAGCTGACGATAATCATGCGCCCAATCTTCAAAGGTTCCGCAGCGTCCGGGTTCTTGTTTCACAATACCAATGAATTCTCCAGCCTTGATGGAAATATTCGTTTCGACCCGGCAGTATTTACGGGCGCCTTCTTTGCCTAGTTTTGTAATTCCTTCGGTGCATGCTTTTGGATCTTTCAGCGCATCAGCAATCACTTGTTCGATTGACTCTGATATCGTTTCATAAATACTGAAATCTAGTACGACATTCTTGCACACAGTGAATGTCAGATTGGTACCGATTAATTCATATGTTCCGGTATTTTTAAGATCTATATATTCCCGGTTGACCCCCGTAATCCATCCGTCCGCTGGAGCATAGCCACGGACTGGGTCGCCGCAGGGTATGTAATAGGAGTTATGGTCGGTCGCTCCCGTATGCCCCGGCGGGCTGACCCAGCCTAGGGGGCCAATGGCCCCAATTTCTTCCGGGTCAATAAAGGGGGCAGTTAAAATGCCTGCCAGATCATTTGGGCATTCGGGGAAATTACCTCCCTTGTCAGAGTCTTTATCAAAATCCTTTTTTTCATTGGTATTAATATCTTGTTGGTTCTGTTCAAAAGGTTTTTTATTTTTTTCATTAGGTTCGTCTTTGCCTGATAATTGCGACACTATAAGACATCCCCCAATAAGAATTATAATTATTAATAGGATCCACCAGAATCTTTTGAAGGATGATTTTTTTGATTGGGCGTCCATAATTGATTATTTATCTTTGATACTCAAATGGGTTTATAAATGATTCATCAGAACTACACGACCCGTCCTGATGCTCTACTTTTAGCCGATGATCATTAATTAGTTGAACTAATATTTTCCCCGCCATCTTTTCTCTGCTCAGCTGTTTTTCTGCGGAATAATCATCCATAAAACAGTAAATATTGTCATCGGCTGTTATTTCACTTGGTTCTCTGTTAATTATTCCTGAATGTTTCGGGAAGAACATAACAACCGAATAATCTCCCGTGATAGATTTATCCATGGAAAATATGCCAATAGACGGGTCCATATTGTAGTGTACGATAGCCAGCGCTTTTGTTTGGTATACTTCGGGATTATCGCCCCACCACACTCCTTGGGCAGTACCGGGAATATCTTGGATTATCTCTCCGCAAACAGGTTCTTTAGTCCTTGCCATAAAATCCAGCGGGGTAATTACGGATTTCCCGTTTATCGTCTCCTCCCTTTGCGACAGATATACCCCAAATTTTGAAAAATACTGATCCTTCAGATCCCCTTTGTATAGATCAAACAGGCACATCGCACGGGAATATCGTTGATCTTTGGCATAATCCCAATTAATATCCGTTCTTTGCGGGGTGTTGTAGTTTGCGGCCCATACTTCAAAGAAGAAGCCATCATCTTTTTTACGCGTATATCCAAGCAGCTCCCCGGAAGTAACTTTTAGATTTGTCTCATAAATACAACTCCCTTCCGTTCTCCCATGGCCTTCTTTATTAATGTCGTAGGTGCAGGAACCTTCAATGTTTTTTATCTCATTTTGCAGCCTTTGAGATATCTCGGTATAAGTCGTCAGATCCAAAACCAATCCTTTGCAAATAAGAAGAGATATTGAATATCCGGTGGGAATGTACTCTCCGGTCTCCGATTTCGCCGACTCTTCTGTCATTGATAATTTTAGCATTGGCCGGCGCGTAAAGAGGAATCTGGCCTTCAGCGAGAGACTGAAAATAGATGTGATCAATAGGGATGACATGACCCGGAGGATTTATATTTCCTAAAGGCGTAAGAAACAAAATTGCTTCCGGCGGCATAAAAGGATAATCTAATATACCAGAAAGATCAGCCGGACAATCAATTACATCTGACGGGTATCTTATATCTGTTGGTTGTTCGTTATTGTTTTGATTATTTTCTGATAAGTTAACTGCGTCATTTAAAGAGGTTTCGTCTTTTTGGCTATTGCTGTTTAACGCGAATACTATAATAACCACGAAAGCGACTATTATTAATAATCCCATCCACCAGAATCTTTTGAAAAATGATTTTTTTTGATCCATATTATTTTTATTTGTAAGCGGCGTAATAAATACCCTTGGCGTGCTGGCCGTAATACATAAACCAGGCGCCGTTGATTTTTTCAAGAGTGGGATCGCAGGGCGGATTGGGAACGAATTTAAGATTGGCGTTTTCATTATTGCTCCAGTCAAAAACCGGGGCGGAAAAAGCGCCGCTTGAGTAAACCGTGCGATAGATACCGGCATAGCTCCAGAAATAAACTCTTAATTCGCCGTTGTCCCATTTTACCCACTCCGCGCCGTCGGCCAGGCCATAAAGAGTCTCATTCCTTGAATCAAAGGCAAGGCCCTTCTTTTCCCAGGCCAGGCCGTCGCGGGAAGAGGCCCAGAAATAGAGCTGAGTGGTTTGGTTAGGCACTTTTTCCGAGGTTTCATAAGGCTCGTTGATTGTTCCGCGGTAAACCATAATATAGGTTTTGTCCGGCAGCAAATAAGTGCTTTGAGCGCCGACACTTTCCAGGTTAAAACCCGGTTCGGATTTATCAATCCTGACGCCGGGTTCATCGGTCCAATTCAGTCCGTCTTCGGAAACCGCGCTTTTAATCACTTGGTCGTTCTGAAAATAGGCGCGAAAACGGCCGTCAGGCAATTTTACCACATCAAAAAATACCGCCCAGGTTTTTCTTACCCCCTCTTCTTTGGTCCAGGTAATCCCGTCCGAAGAGACAGAGGAGTAAATCTGGCCGGCAAAATCCGGGGTTTCCGGTTCAGCCGCGTAATAAAGTCGGTACTGGCTGTTGCCCAAGTCCAGGATTTCCGCGTCGGCGTACTGGCCCGAGACGACGACGCCTTGTTCTTGCCAGGCAGGAGTAGTATTAGTATTTGTATTGGTGACCCTGGTATTGTCAGCCGTCTTTTTACAGGCGGAAACAAAAAATACCAGACAGATCAGGCTTAAGAGGATGATAAGTTTTTTGGGCATAGATTATGGTATTTAAACAATAAATTATGCTTCTTTTATTCTACCATTTTTAGCCATTAAAAAAAGAGCCGACACGCGGCCGGCTCAGGGCGATTTAAGGTATGGGGTTGATTTGGAAGGGGATGTCGTCTTTTCCCGTGGTTTTCAGATTTTCCCGGAAATAAAGGGAAAGGATTTCGTCAACCTCGGCAACTCGGGAAGGAAGGGCGAGAATCTCCGCCTTATGCACTTTGCCCAGTTCATGGATTAGTTCCAGGGCGTTGCCAAGAAACAGTATATAAAGGGCTTCTTCTCCAATGATCCTGCCGAAGATGTTCGAAGAATTGAGTTCTTCGTGAATCCTCTTTTGAATCTCAAGAGGAAGCTGAAGGAATTTCTTAATCGTGAAATTCACGATTATCTGCCGGTCTACGACTCCCATCTATGCACCTCCCTGAAGAATGTTCAGGGCTCAAACTTATCAGATATTAAAAGAAAAGTCAATAATCCTAAAAACTCCGCCGTGACGCCTAGTGCGAGGGATGATTTTCGTTTTTCCGCTGGTTTTACTTTTGAGCTAATTTCTCGTTGAGTTATTTGTTCTTTCTGTGGCCAGAAAGAACCAAAGAGCCCTGGGGGCTTCAATTTTTTTGTTGCTAAGATCTTCATGTATTCTTAGCCCCGCGGGTACAAAAAGGAAGCCCCCAGACCCCAGCTTGCTAATATCATTTTTTGATGCTAATTTTTTTTGGAGCGCCTCGGCTTCGGTGCCATTCAGCCTCGGCGCCGGCTTTTTTATCGCAAAAAAACCGCCGAGCAAAGCCGGCGGCTTGGGTACATTTGATCTAAATCTCTAGTCTAGGCGGAAGCGGAGCGGAGGGTCAGGGTGACGTCTCCGCCAGCCTTTTCCTGGTCTTCGGAAAAACGGTAATTACCCTTTGGGGTGAAGACGCCGCACGACTCCTTCCGGGCTACCTTCAGGCGGTACAAGACAGGCGGCTTTCCGGCCATGGGTCCGTCCAGGTATTGTTTCTTGAACTTGACCTCCTCGTTTTCTACCTGGCCGGTGATTTCGTCCTGGCCGTTTTTGTCCAAGATTTAGCCGGTAATGGCTCCCTCTGGCGCGACACTCATTTTGCCGATGAATTTGAACTCCTTTCTGACGAAAGACACGGGAAACACCGAGCATCCCCAGACCGCGTTTGTGTACAAACCATCAACGGTATAGTTACCCTTCAGCTTGCTCATGCTAATGGTACCTCCTTGATTCACGCCATGTAGAGTTATCTGGTTGAAAAGAACTTAAATAAATATATCATAAAAATTTCCTTTGGCAAGGAGATAAAGAATCCGCCTCAATTCTCCTTATAGTAATTTAACCCAGCGCCTTTTCCATCGGCTTATCGATATAAAACCAGAAAAGCCTGCCAGACCAGGAAGACCGGCCAGACGCAGGCTTTTAAAAAGCCTAAGACGCCCAGCCAGAAAGTGGCGGCGTGGCCGATAAAATAAATGCAGGCGCCGATAAAGCCGAAAAAGTACAGGGCGCTGCCGCCGCCGTGCGGTTTGAATTTGTGGTCCATAAGATTTGGAAATTAATAATGATTTATTCTACTTTTATCATAACAAAAAAAGCACGTTTGAGGAAACGAAGCCTGAATACAAAAACCGCGCCAGGGGAAATATCAGAGGCGCGATTTTTTTTATTTAATTTATTGCGGATTGGCCGGGACAGGCGAGGCGGACAATCTTTTATACAGGGAAATATAGGCGAGCCAGACCACGGGCAGGGCGACAAAGACGCCGACGCCGAAAACTATCGCCCCCAGAATGATGACCCCTAAAGCGGTCAGGCCGAAACCGAAGAGCGGCATTTTGATGCCTTTGGTCATGGCCGTGCTTTGTTTCATTGCTTCCTCAATGCCGAGATTTTTATCGATAATCAGCGGGATGGTGAACAGAAAGCGTAAGGCCAGGTAAATGCCGGGGACGATAAGGAGGATAAAACCTATGGCGACAATAATGCCAATAATCAGGTTTGCCCCAAACACGCGCCAGTAGGGCTTGACCTGGGTAAAGACATCGGCGAGCGGCCGTTTGTTTCCGGCCTGGTAGTCCAAGACAAGACGGGTGTAACCGCAGGCCATCCAGGTAGACAGGAATATTCCGAGAATATCAAGAGTGTAATGGCTACGGCCGTAGCCGCTGGTGATGCTTTCAATAAGGCAGACGATCACGGCCAGGCCGACGAAGTACCAGAAGTTTTTTTTGACTTCGGTCCAGCCATAGCTTATCGCCTGACCGGTTTCCACTTTTTTTGTTTCCATAAGTTTAGGTTATTGGTTAATTAACTTAATTATAGCAAAAAAAGAGGGTTTGGGGCATGTTTATTAAAGATACAGGAAACAAGTGTCCAAACAATTACCAATATCCAATAACCAATTTTTTAAACCATTTATTATGTTAGATGTGTTTAGTTATTGATTATTGGTGCTCGAATATTGCCTTCGCCCTGGCTCAGGCTAGGGGTTTGTATCTTGTTTCTTGGTTATTGTTTCTTCGCCAAAAGCGGTCCTATCAGCACGCCGACAAAGACCAGATAGGTGCTCCACTGGCCAAAGACTTTATCCGTCGTGCCGTTAGGCAAAGCGATGACTAAAAGAATGCCGGCGACAATGGCCGTCCAGATGAGGCCATAGAGCAGGGCCTGTCCGTTGCCCGCGGGCTTGATAATCCTGGCGAAGAGCCAGGAGATAAAAGTCATCAAGATCGCGATGATGACTCCCGTCCACCATAAGCCGGCCGGCTCGTCGGATCCGGTGAGTTGCGACATCAAAAAGAGCAAAAGCATGGTGATAATGAAGAGCAAAAAGCCGAAGATTATCGCCAGCAACCATTTTGTTTTTGGCTTTACTTTTTCCAAACCGATAGGGTTGTTTTCCATAGATTTTTTTAAATTTAATTTCGGTACATTATATATAATTATTTCAATCTTAGCGCAATATCAATCCATATAATTGAGCGTCTTTACGACAGAATTGTTGCTTGATTGTTCCTTCCCAGACGAACCCTTTTTTCTTATATAGATTTACGGCCGGTACTAATTCTTCTTGTGTCCAAAGCCAGATTTTTCCGCAGTTATTTTGTCTCGCAAACTCTATTACTTTATCGACTAATTTTGAACCGATTCCTTGTTTTCGATATTTCTCCTTTACCATCATATCGCCCAAGCGAATATTCATTAAGCCTAAAAATGCGGTATCGATATAACAAGTGGCTACCGCCTGGCCATTCTCGTCAGTCGCTAGAAGATACTCCCTGGTTTTGTTGGAGCCGTCAAAGTACTTTGTTAAATCTTCATAATTATCAATCTTTATCAGCTCGGCCGGCAATTTGCCTTTTAATTTTTTCCACTCAGAATATACTTCAATCAATTTATCAATATCGTTTTTAGTGGCATAGTTAATAATAATCTTCATTGTAATTTCACTTGTTATATTTTATTTTTCGTCTTCAAATTTAACGACATTTTTCCCTCGCTGTTGATTCTCGGATTCAAGTGATTTCAATATGCTCAGTCCGTGGTCTCCGGCTTCCCGGATTTTTTTAAAAGTTGATTTATCAACGAAATAGACTTGGACGCCATTTTCAATCATGGCTTCAAGCCCGCTTTTGTATGGAGTTTTATCACTCAAACTGACGGTTTTTTTGCCGGTCCACTCGCGACCAGTTTTACTTCTTTTAGGATCAGTTTCAAATGTTTCGCTGGGGAGCGAGTATATCGTACCGCCTTGGTCCAATTCTTCAAATAGTTTTTTATCGCTAATTATGTGACAGTTTACGCCGTCAAATACCGATTTTTGCGTCCATCTATCGTCTGATGGGACGAGAAACATTGAAGCGTAGGCTTTGTCGGGGGTGGCAAAAATTACTGGACCCTCTTCGGGATCGCGAAAAGTTTCTACCCGCGGTTCAAATTCATTTATTTCTCGGTTGGGAGAGGCATGATACAAAAATGGCGGTTTTTCTTCTTGTTCAGGCGAGTCAAAATTTTGTTCCGGATTTTCCACAGATTTATTTTTAATATATTAGTGTGGAAAGATTATCTCGCCCAAGGCGAACATCAGCCAGAAGCCGCCGACCAGGCAGAGAAGAATAAAGACAATAATGTTTAAGATAGTCCTTTCCTTAATTTTGAAAATTGCCTTGATGCTATAATAGAGGCCAAAGATAAAGAATACGATTTCCAGCAAGACCGAGAAAAAACCGCCGGGTATCCGAAAAAGACGAGCGGTAAGATTGCCAAGAGAAACAAACAGCAAGCCCCAAACAATAGTGATAATGCCAAAGATCAGGGCTCTTTTACCTTCCTTGGTCTGGGGCAACCATTTTCTGGCGGGTTTTTCCGAATTTGTTGGGTTTTCCATGGATTTTTTTAAAAAATTATTTTCTTAAGTGTTTTTTAATAATTGCGCGGATATTTTTTTGACTTTCAACCGGCTATTTTTCGTCTGTTTTTTCAAAAAAAACTTGACGTCGTTTCTTTGGAGGACTTCCGGCCCGAATTTTTCCAAAGATACCAAGACCTGCTGGATGGCGACATTAGTGCATTCAGGCGATATCTTGCCCTTGCTGTAATATTTGTTTTTTCCCACAGAGAGCAGGGCTTTCAGGATTTTTTCCCGATATTTGGGTTTATGGCCGGCGATTTCTCCCAAGGCCTTGATGGCATTGCCGGCGGTGATCATCATGGGGTCGGAAAGAAGGGCAATAAGTTTTGGAATCAATCGGTCAACTTTGTTTTTTGAATCAACCCGGGAAAGATTGCCGATGATGATGGTGGCTGTCCATTTCATCACGTTTTTGTCGCTGTCCAAAAAGGCCGGAAAAAAATCAAAATCAGGATAAAGCGCCTTGGGATTATCCCGGGAAGTATTAATGGCTTGTTTGGCGCAACAATACTTGATTTCGGGTTTATCCGCCAAGAGATCCTGCAGATTTAGTTTTTTCTTTTCCATGGTTTTAGAATACTCTTTTTTTGGCCAAAAATCAAAAATGTTGACTTTTGCATATGTAATTCTTATACTAAATATGTATTCATTATTAAGCATTAAATACGAAAAGACCTATGACAAAAAAGATTTTACTTTTCGTGGCCGTGATTGGCGCCCTGGTCTTTGCTTGGCCGGCGGCGGATTGTCGAGCCGCGAACATTGCCGGTGGCAGCAGCCTGGATAATGCCGTCGAGCTTAAAGCGGGCACCCATACCGGCGGAGCGATTAACGGGGATACGACCCAGTATTTCTACGTCACCCTGGGACAGGGGCAGCAAATTACCGCCAAAGTACTGTATACCACCAACGTCCAATACGGGACATTAAGTACGTTGGCTCTGTACGATCAGGACCGTAACCAGGTCGTGGAACAATTCGAAGCAAATTATTCCACTGTGACCCTCACGGCCAATTGGCTGGTCAACGGCGACCAATCGTCTTACAAATATTATCTGAAGCTGGCTTCGGATGATGACGGCATCAGTTCGTATAACCTGACTTTGACCATCGCCAATAAATACGATGGCGGGTCCACTCAGGATGCCCCGACTACTTTTGAAAAAGCGCTGAGCGTAACGGCCGGCACGACCAAAGGCTATCTGGCAGGTGGCACCGAGGCGGGCAACGACACGACGGATATGTACGCCCTTGTTCCTACGGTCAACGGCTCGTATACCATTACGGTGACGCCGCCCACCGACGGACAAATAGGGGTGACTGTCTACGACGCAAACCGTCAGGAAGTGGATTCGCAGATCGGCAACAATGCCGGCAGCATCGTGACCAGCACTGTTCAGGCCGCTCAGGGCGCCAATTTATTCATCAAAGTCGGCTGCGATTATTACTGCAGTAATACACTCACCGAGTACCAGATGGTGATCGCCGCACCGGCGACAACAAACACCAACGGCAGCACAACAGCCGTCAATCAGAACGTCAATGCTTCAAGCAATGCCAATGCTAATACTAATACCGCCGTGAAAGCGAACAGCAACGGTAATATCAATACTAATACCGCCGCGAAAGATGAGGAAAGCGATTCCCTGACGCTCTATTTGATAATCGGCGGAGCGGTGATTCTCGTGGCGTTGATTGTGGTCATTATTATTGTGGTAAAAAAGAAAAAAACAAGTGCTCCGACGCAGGAACCGCCAGCAAAGAAATAAGATCCGATATATCTTCAAAAGAACTGCACCGCAAGGGCAGTTCTTTTAGTTTGAAAAGCAGTATCAATTATTTTTTGCCTGCCCGCCTTGGGCGGGGTTATTGGTTATTCTTCAAGATTTCTTTCGCCCACCCGGCCGCTCTTTCCATTTCGTTCTGGCCAAGTGGTCCTTTCGTGCCTGAGACAATGAAACCCGCAGGGGCGGCGACTAACTGGCCACCCTTGCCTTGCAGCTCTTTGACTATTCGGCCGGCGGCATAACCGAATATTTTCAGGATAAAAATCTTTAAGTGAGTATCAAAGGCTGTCACTTTGATGTTCTTTAGTCCGTCCGCCGGAATTTTATCCAGGAAAGCTTTTATGGCCGGGCTAGGCCGGCCGCCGTGCGTGGGGGAGCCAATGATGAGCAAATCAATTGATTCAATATCGGAGATCTTGGCCTCGTCGGCCCTGATTATTTTAACTACGTTTGAGGGGGCTGAGGGGGTTAAGGCCTCGGCCACGGCTTGGGCGATTTTTTCCGTGTTGCCGTAGAGGGAGTCGTAGATAATCAAAATATTCATAGATTATTGATTTATTCTGTATTCCATTAACACGTAGGTTAAATACAGCAGGAGCAAAATAAAGGCTTCTTTTTTTGTCAGAATTTTGCCGGATCGCATGAAAGAAAAAAGAATAACGGCCGTGAAGACCATAAACATAGCGGTCAGATATATAATCCGGGTCGGAAAAGAAAAGGGGTGGATGACCGCGATTAGGCCGACCGCGATGGTGGCGTCGGAAATCACCGTGCCCAGGATATCGCCTAAAGCAAGACCGCTTGCTTTTTGCCTGACGGCCCGCAAGGAAAAAAATAACTCCGGCAAGGTTGTGCTCAAGCCCACAACTAGCAGACCGACTAGGATGGGATTGATGCGGACAGAATCGGCTAAAGCGACGCCGTATTTCACGGTCAGGTGGGAGCCTAAAAGCAAGACCGCCAGACTGAGTATCAGAAAAAGGATGTTGCGGAAAGGCCGGTTCGGCACATTCTCGTTTAAGGGTTGTGCGCGGGAAAAATTTTTCCGGAAGGTCCACCAAAAAAAGAAAACGCCGGTCGCCAAAAGCAGAACCCCTTCAAGCCGGGAGTAATAACCGTCAAAGCCGACAAAAATAGGGACGGCCAGCAGCAAGGGAAACCATTGGTTGCAATCCAGGATTTGGCTGCTGATTTTTATCCCCCTAACCGAGAATAAAACTATTAAAGCGAAGACCAGGGTCAGGTCGGCAATGTTTGAGCCGAAAAGAGTGCCTAAACCGAAAGAAGGAATGCCCTTGATCGAGGAATCAAGGGCGATAAATGTTTCCGGCAGGATGGAGATAACCGCCACGATCAAAAAGCCGACGACATAATTAGGCAGCCGTAAAATCCGCGCCAAGTTAATAGCGTATTTTATGGAGAAGTCGGCGCTTTTGATGACCAGGAATAAAGAGAGGGCAAGGAAAAGTAAGTTAAGCATGGTTATTGTTTTTCCAATTTAAAATAGGCCCAAGACTCCATAATAAATAAGGCTAACTATTATGCCCGCCATGATGACTCCGGCGGCAATAGACGGCAGAGCCTTTTTAAATGGGATATTAAAAAGGAAAGCGGCGATGGCGCCGGTCCAGGCGCCGGTTAAAGGCAAGGGAATGCCGACAAAAACAGCCAAGGCGATCAGCAGGCCGTATCTTTTGGCGCTGCTTTCAAATTTTTTCCGGGTGCGGCTGAAAAGCCAGGTAAAAAAACGGTTGAAAAATTTTGATTTTCTCATCAAAAAATTTGAGACCGGTTCCAGCCACCATAAAATAAACAAGATAGGCAGCAGATTGCCGATGAATGACCACAAAAATGCGCTCCATAAAGGCAGGTGAAAAGAACCCAAGGCGATCGGCAAAGCGACTCTTAATTCGGCAATTGGAATCATTGCTATTAGAAGGGTAGCCAATTCCGGAGGGAAATTATTAAATAAAGCGGCATAATCAATATTAAACATTTTTGTTTTTTAATAGTTGTAAATTTTTTGCTTGACGATTCTTAGGAGTGGCTAAATTGACGATGAATTCGATCAAGCCCATATTTTTTTCAATGATTTTTTCTGATCTTTAATAATTCTTATATTTTTCGCATGACCGAAAGGATTGGCGGGCGACGGATGGTATAACGGTATTATACAATAGGCTTTACCTTTATAGGTAATTTTCTTTATTTTACCCATCAGGAGCGTCTTTTTAAATATTTTTTCAAGGACTTCTTTAGTGATTACGCCCAGGGAAAGAATGAGCCGGGGTTTATAGTGATTTATTTGTTTGAGCAAATGATTGGCGCACAATAATCCGCATTTTGATAGTATTTTTCTGTTTTTGCCTAGGTAACATTTGGCAATTTCCGTAAACGCGCATTCTTCGAAAGTCACGCCTATTAAGGAAAGTTCTTTATTTAGACGTTTCCCAGTGGGAACTATCTTGTTTTCCAAAGTGTAGAATGCTTTACCGGATTTAAGCCAGCCATTTTTTGCCAGAGATTCTCCTAATATCAGTATTTTTTTGCCCTGTTTGCTAGTTCCTCTTTGGAAGAAAAAAGTTACGGATTTTGAGTTTATTTCTTTACAGTGATGGATTTCTTGAGCCATAAAAAGTGGAATATATTTAAGAAAATATTTTATTGGCTCAAGCTAAACGACGGGTTGCTTAAACCTTGCCAGTCATGGCTTGCCGGGCTGCCGCCTTCATCCTGCCGGTTTGGGCCGACGGAATAAATCAGTTTCTGCTCAGCGGAATAAAGAAGCGATTGTCCGCTGTACGGGTCTTCCGGCACGGCCTCCAGATATTTCGGCACTAATTCCGATAAACTGGTTGGGAGGCGATTATTGTCAATTTCGAAGGCGCGGACAGCCAGCGTCGTTTGGGTGGCGTAGACGGCCAGGGATTCATTGCAGCGTTTGGCGGGTAGTCCTCCCAAGGAAATTTCGCCTTGAGAAATCAGTAATTTGCCGATGGCATTGGGAGTGAAAAACCATGAAAGGGCAGGATAAACTTTCGGAAAGGTCAGCGGAGGGTTGAAATCAACCGTGGCGCAGTCAGCCTCGTAGTTTTTAACCCCGTTATTTATGATTTCATACTGAAAGCGCAGGGTCTGATTCGGGTGATAATAAAATTTCGTTAAGCCGGTGTAATCAAGAAAAGTGCCCCAGACAGAATCTTTCTGGTTTTCCTGTCCAGTGGCGGCGTCAAAACTCAGACTGTACGAGCCCAGCAATGGCCCGAGCCGGGTATATTTCTGCCAGTAACTTTTTAAAGAGGCATATTCCATTTTTAAGGCTACGACCTGGCCTTGGCGGGAATCGTTAAAACTCAGCAGTTTTTGCGCCATGTCTTTGGCTTGGGCCGCCGTAATATTACTATTGAGTGCGATCTGGCGCAAAGCGGTCAGACCCGTTTGCTTGATACTGTTGGCCACCAGATAACCGATAACAGGATTTAAGTCGTATTCCATGAGCTGACTTAATTTAACCACATCTAACGCCTCATTTAACCCGCCATCAACGTCTCCTGATCTTGCTTTTGATTCGGCTTCTAAGGCCACAACTTGAGCCGCTTGTCGATAAGAAGAATAATCCGGAATAATCAAGGTATCAAAATCAATCGCTCCCGGGTCAGCAAAGCTGGGGTCCTGGAAATCTGTTTTGCCCGCCGCCTGCCGGAAAAGGGTGATGTCGTCGGCGTGCTGGCTGATGATTTCAGTGGCAAAAGTTTCATTGGCTTTAAAGTCATTTACCGCTTCGGCTAATTTTGGATCAGGTTCAGCCGGGAACGAATTAGAATCTTCAATTTTCTGCATTTCCACGAAAGCATTATACTGATCGGCAATTTCTATTTTTGGCAGCGCTAATGAAGAGTCATCTGGTTTTTGTTCATCAGGAAACAAAATATTCATTAATAAATAAAAAGCCATTAGCAAGGCCAGGGGAATCCCGATAATAAGCAGGGAAATTGGAATGAGACGGTGATGTTTCATAATATCTACATTATTTTTTAGAGCGCGATTTGAGACACTTGGGTCGGAGATCCTATCCACTCAAAGCTTTCCGTTTCATTTTTTTAGGCAATTTCTCTATCGCATATCTTAAAGCAACACGAGGCATGATAAATCTTTTTTTCATCACATAAGCAAATACTTCATCACGAAATTGCTTGCTAGCTTCTTTTAACATCCAGCCGTAGCCCTTTTGCACTAAATCCTCGTTATCTTGCAAGAGTAAATTTGCTACACCAATGGTTTCTTGTAAATATTTTCCTTTGCGTAAGGAATAGATTAAAACGACTGCGGAAGCACGACGAAACCATTTATTGGATGACTTAGCCCATCGTTTTGTTCGTGGCAATAATTTTGGAAACTGGAAAACGAGGCTGCCAAATGCATGTGTACATAGATCATCGCAACTACCCCAAGTAGTTACATAGCTCTTAAGCCAGCTTTCATAAATTTTAAAATCTTCTTTTTGATATTGTTTTTTAATTCTAAAGGCCCAATCGAATGCAATATCCTGACAACCACTATCGTTAATTTCTAATAATTTTTCGCATAAAGAAAAAATTTGCTTCTTATTTATATTCTTTACCTCCTTAAAATATTTAGAGGATAGTTTTCTTACTAAAGGAGTGGCAATTCCAACATGGGTTTTTCTGTCTTTATGGAATCTTGAATAATCCTTAATGTTTCTTGGGTTCTTAGCTAACCTCTTTAATTCTAATTTGATTTTATCTAAAATTTTTATAGATCTCATATATTTCTGGTTATTCGGGTCTGTCCGATACTAAGTTCTCTTGGCGGAGGAAGTGAAATTATTTGCAGAGCGGAGGAGGTGAGATTCTCTATCCGAGGCGGGTGCGCCTTGGGCGCAGAACTTACGACTAGATTTAATATTCCGCTAAGCGGAGACGGGAGGATTCGAACCTCCGAGACCCGTAAAGGTCTACCGCATTTCGAGTGCGGCCCATTCGACCGCTCTGGCACGTCTCCGCTCAGCGGGCTATTAAGATTTTTTAATATTTAAATTATCTTTTATCCTCCCGTATTTTTTTATTGCCGGCCATTTCTTGCCGGGATCTCCTTTTATCAAGCCCCCGAATATTTTCGCCTCATTATTCAGTTTCAATCTTTCCGATAATTCATTTAGGTGGGGAAAAAAGGAGGATTCAGCCTCGCTGTTTACATTGAAATCGTAACCGACATAAAAATAAATATCTTCTTTATCATCCACAATTCCCCGGACAATTTTATTCATCAGGGAATCATTTTCTTTAGTAATCCAGCCTTCTTTTTCAAACCAAGACGCATGGGAATAGGGCAAGGCAGGTTCGGCAACAAATAATTTATCATTATATATGGCAAATAATCTTCGGCTCCGGTGAAAAGCTTTTATTTTTTCATCTTCCTTAAAACCATATTTTTTTTCGAAAGTATCCATTATTTCTGGTAAATATTTATTTTACTCCCGTTTGGCTTATCTGGATTGGCAATAATTTCTTTCGTTTTCCAATTGGGAAATTTGAAGCCGTAAGAAATAACTTGTGCCCCGGGTTTCAATTCTTCCAGTAATTTTTTCTCCAGTTTTGGCATAACGGAATGGATGAGGAAGCAGAAAATAATATCCGCTTCAGAAAGCCTTGCATTATAGAAATTTCCCCGTTTTAAGTCAATATCCAGCTTTGATCTTTTGATCTGGCGCTTAGCCATAAGGAACGGCCACCAGGCTAACTCGTAGCCAACGGCTTTTATTTTCGGATATTTCTTTTTCAAAGCGACTAAAAACCGGGCATCACCGCAGCCCAAATCATAGACCACGGCGCTATCTTTAAAAGCCAGATTATTTATTATATAATTGATCGCCCAGACTGGCGTGGCGACATAAGGCACTTTGATCTTTAAAAGGGCGTAGAGATTATTCAGGAAAAAAGCCAAGATTATTATGGTGACGAATAAGAGGAAATAAAGGATAGTTATAATTAACGCGCTCATTTTAAAATAAACTTTTTTGTCCTTTTTCTTTTGTTCCCTCTTCGGAAAAAACTTTGACCGTGCCATAAACGCCGTCATAGCCGGGCAGGATGGTCAGTTTTTTCTCGCGGACTTTCTGGATGCCTTCGGCGATTTCCGGCCGGGTCATTTTCATTATCTCTGCCGAGGGTAAATTTATCAAAATATTGAATTCGTTTTTTCCCTGTCTGATCAGATTTTCGTATTCTTGGCGGACGCTTTTGGTTTTGACGCCCGTTCCCAACGCTTCGCCGATAATCTGTTCAAGGGGGACCAGGCTTTTAAAGGGCGGACGGTCGGAGGGGTCATAATTTTCCGGCCGATCGGCCAATTTTTCCACGCGGCTGGCTACGCCGACCGTCAATCTTTTTCCGCATTTCGGGCAGAGACTGTTCGCCTTTATCGTTTCTTTCGGCGAGAACCTGACCTGGCAGGCACGGTGCCCATCCCAGTGATATTTTCCCTCTTCAGGAAAAAATTCAATGGTATGGGCGATTTTATTTTTCGGATCATTTTCCCGGAGGGCTTTAAGGATATTATTGTAAGAAAGATTTTCCAGCTCAAATACGGTTGCTTCCCGACCCAAGTTGGCCAGGGAGTGCGCATCCGAATTAGAAACGATTTTTTTAGAATCCAGCTGGGAAAGCCGCCAATTCATGTTTGGATCGGAAGAAAGGCCGGTTTCCACGGCGTAAATTTTATCCGATAATTCGTCAAAGCATTCGGTCAGAGTGTCAAAACCGGATTCGGAGCCGAACAAAGAAAACCAAGGGGTCCAGACATGGGCGGGTATGACGAGGCATTCCGGGGAAGCTCCCAAAACAATTTTGGCCAGTTCCTTGGCGTCCAATCCCAGAATCGGCCGGCCATCACTTTTCAGATTGCCCACCCAGGAAAGCTGAGTGTTGATTTTTTCCACGGCGGCTAAATCCGGAGCGAAGACGACTAAGTGGATGCGTCGGCCTTTGCCGTTTTTGGTGTAGATACAGCTGATTTCCGTGGAAAGCAAAAAATGAATGGGAGAGTCGCTACCCTTTAATTTATATAAACCGTTGTCTTGGGGGGCTAGCTTTTCTTTAAGTTCGGCGGCCCAGGCTGGGTGGGTGAAATCTGCCGTGCCCAGTACATCGATCCCTTTTATTTTTCCCCAAACCGCAAAGTTTTCCAAATTCATGTCCGGCGAAACAGCCCGGGAAAATTTGGAGTGAAAATGTAAATCCGCGATGAATTTTGGCATAAAATAAGTGAAATTTTATGGCTTCAGTTTACCATTTTATTGGGTATTTCTCAAATAAAAAGAGGCCTTATCTCGCCTGCTCGTGTAGTTAAAAGAATATAGTTTTTATTTTTGATGTGGAGCTAATATTTTATAAACTTCTTTTGAATTCTCACTAAATAACGCCGCATAAATTTTCTTAGCGACTTCAATGGGATGAGCGTAAATTGGTAAATGTCCTGACCACATTTTAGTGCGTCTGCTGATTTCATTTACATTCTTTCTTACAAAAGGATTATCATACATGCCAGTGTCAATAGCGCCTGGTCTAATATCAATTATTGTTATTCCCTCATCTTTTAATTCTCTTTTTATTCCCTCAATGTATCCGGCTAATGCATGTTTTGCCGCAACATGGGTTGTGCCAAAATGATAGCCTCTTTCATCAGACATTGAAGTTATTATAGCTATCTTCGCTTTTCGCTTATTTTTAATTTGTTGTCGAAATACCGGCACCATCTTTAGCATTAATCTATGAGTGGCAGTGACGATGCCCATTTCCGTGGCGATTAATTCGGGCACAATTTGCTCAAATGGTAAATATATATTATCGTTGGGAATTTTGTAAGTTCCGCCACCAACCCCGATAGATTGCACCCAATAAAAATATGACTTTTTTGGCAATTTCTTTGTTAGACGCTCTACGCCTTCGTTAGTGGTAAGGTCAGCCGCAATGTATGAAAATTTTTCTTTTTTACAGCCGAGTTTTATTAAGCCCTGTTTTATCTCTTCCAAATGTTTAGCTGTTCTTGAAACCATAATAACATTTATGCCTCTTTTAGCGAGATAATAAGCGGTGGCGGTGCCAATATTCATTTTGTGGTTTGTCCCATTAATAGGAATATTATCGTGTGACGGCTTATTCTGATATTTATAAACATATCTAATCGGTTTAGAACCGCAGCCAGTGATAATAACTTTTAAGTTGTTATTTTTATTTCGCATAGTATTATTTGCTAATAATATCATATACTAATTTTTCATCCCCGTCCATTTATCTATTTCTTGTTATATATTCAAAAACCCTTTATAATTATATAAAGAAAATTTATGGAAACCAGAAAAAAACATAGTATCTTTATTGTCTTCTTTGATGTTTTCACGGTCATCATTTGGTTTTTGCTACTTTTGGAATTTTTTACCCGAGAGGTGATTTATCTGCCGACGGTTTTAACCTCCGCCTACATTTTGTTGCTGACTTTTTACGCCTCGGATAAAGAGATCCGGCGCTGGCGGAAGAAATTGAGAGGAGAAAGACACGGAGAATTCTTCGTCTTTTTATGGATGTTAACCCTGATTCTAATCTTAAGTTTCTATCTTTTTTACGGCCAAAAAGTGGGCTACATCATCCCGCGTGATCTGGCGACTATCACCGGTTCAGTTTTTGTCATTTATATCATCACGGATATATTTAAGGAGGAATTTCAAAAGAAAATAAAAAAGCAATAAAAAAAGAGAGACAAGGTCCTGGCGATGGCCTACTTTCCCCCGGGGATATACCCCAAGTATCATGAGCGCTGAAGGGCTTAACGACCGTGTTCGGAATGGGAACGGGTGTGGCCCCTTCGCTTGAATCACCAGGACTCTGTCTCTCTTTTGTATATTTTAAAATAAAAGGCAATATAAAGAATCATTGATGAATCCCAATCGCGAGTAAATCGGAAATCGCCGATTAGTATGGCTTGGCTTAAATCCTTGCGGATCTTACACCTGCCACCTATTAACCTGGTCATCTTCCAGGCGGCTAATAAGGAAACCTAATCTTGAAGGAGGTTTCACGCTTATATGCTTTCAGCGTTTATCCTCGCCGAACGTAGCTACTGAACAATGCTCTTGGCAGAACAGCTCATAGACTAGAGGTTCGTTTTTCCCGGTCCTCTCGTACTAGGGAAAAGTCTTCGCAAGTTTCCAGACGCCCACGGTAGATAGGAGACCGAACTGTCTCACGACGTTCTGAACCCAGCTCACGTACCGCTTTAATTGGCGAACAGCCAAACCCTTGGGAGCTTCTCCACCCCCAGGATGCGATGAGCCGACATCGAGGTGCCAAACCGGATCGTCGATGTGGACTCTTGGATCCGATCAGCCTGTTATCCCCGGAGTAACTTTTATCCGATGAGCTTCTTCGATCCTACAATCGAAAGTCGGATCACTAAGTTCTACTTTCGTAACTGCGCGACTTGTCAGTCTTGCAGTAAAGCTGGCTTATGCCTTTGCGCTATCAGCTGGATTTCCAAACCAGCCTAGCCAACCTTAGTAAACGCCTCCGTTACATTTTAGGAGGCGACCGCCCCAGTCAAACTACCCGCCAGACACTGTCTTCTCAACCTGATATAAGGTCGAGAGTTAGAATTAAACGTAAATTAGAGTGGTATTTCATTGGTGACTCCACCCCGCCCGAAAGCAGGGTTTCGTAGTCTCCCACCTATGCTAAGCAAACGCACACTTAATTCAATGCCAAGTTGTAGTAAAGCTTCACGGGGTCTTTTCGTCCAGCCGCGGGAAACGAGCATCTTTACTCGTCTTGTAATTTCGCCGAGTCCCTCGTTGAGAGAGTTTTCAAGTCGTTATGCCATTCGTGCAGGTCGGAACTTACCCGACAAGGAATTTCGCTACCTTAGGACCGTTATAGTTACGGCCGGCGTTCATCAGCGCTTCGGTTCGGTGCTTTCACACCTCCCCTTAACGTTCTGACACTGGCCAGGCATCAGCCCCTATACATAGCCTTTCGGCTTGAGCAGGGACCTAAGTTTTTGGTAAACAGTCGCTTGAAATCATTAACTTTGACCCCTGGTTTCTTGCGAAACCGGGGTAGGCCATATACCGAAGGTACGGCCACTGTATTGCCGAGTTCCTAAACGAGGGTTGTCTCGTACACCTTAGCAGATTGACTGCCCACTCACCTGTGTCGGTTTACGGTACGGTCATCTTGTTTATGAATCTTAAAATCTTTTCTTGACACTAACGCCACGAGAATTGGGTCGACCTTGCGGTTTTCCCGGCCGTCTTCCCCCACTAATTTTGCAACCGACTTCGATATTGAAATTTCAGAATTACTTTGAATTATTGTTTCAATTCATTTTATTTGTCAGTGGCAAAATAAGTGGGGGATAACGACGCGTATAGCCAAAACACGTTCCCGCTTAATCAATGCGTCAACTTTAAGAAAAAACAAGACAGTGCCGGAATATTAACCGGCTGTCCATCGGCTACGCTTTAACGCCTCGCCTTAGGACCGACTAACCCTGGGTCGAGTCGCGTTGCCCAGGAAACCTTGAGTTTTCGGTGTCAGGGATTTTCACCCTGATTTTTGCTACTTATGCCAACATTCTCTCTTCCATGTCCTCCATCCCGCTTTACAGCGTGGACTTCGATGAACATGGAATGCTCCTCTACCACTCCTATTTATAAATAAATAAGAGTCCACATCTTCGGTATTAGACTTAGCCCCTATACATTGTTAGCGCAAAGTGACTTGACTAGTGAGCTGTTACGCTTTCTTTAAAGGATGGCTGCTTCTAAGCCAACCTCCTAGTTGTTTAAGTCACTCCACCACTTTTACACTTAGTCTAAATTTAGGGACCTTAGATTGTGGTCATGGGCTGTATCCCTTTTGACCAATGGAGCTTAGCCCCCACGGTCTGACTCCCGTAATTCAATGAGTGGGATTCGGAGTTTGGTTGGATCTAGTAGGATTTCTCCATCTAAACCCATTCAGTGCTCTACCCCCACACAAGGATTTACGAGGCTAGCCCTCAAGCTATTTCGAGGAGAACCAGCTATCGCCGAGTTCGATTGGAATTTCTCCCCTACCCACAACTCATCCCCTAGTGTTGCACAGCTAGTGGGTTCGGACCTCCCCCTTAATTTCTTAAGGGTTCATCCTGGTCATGGGTAGCTCACCCGGCTTCGGGTCTATTCCATATAATTTTTTATAAGATAAGTAGAGAAAGCCTTTAAAAAAAGACTTCGCTACTTATCAAATAAATGACGCGTTTTCACGCTTGCTTTCACTTTGACTTCACTCTAGAAGAGTTTAGCCGAACTATATAGAAATAAGTCGTTGGCTCATTCTTCAATAGGCACGCCGTCACCCCCGCATCTCGCTAGAGCTCGATCGCGGGAAGCTCCAAATCCCAATTTCCAAATCCCAAATAAATCTCAAATTCCAAATTCCAATTTTCAAAACCTTTTTATTAGGGTTTTGGTCATTTGAATTTTGGTCATTGGATATTATTTGGTAATTGGTGCTTGGTTTTTGGAATTTCCGTATCGAACGCAGTGAGATACGGGAGCTCCGACTGCTGGTAAGCGTATGGTTTCAGATACTATTTCATTCCCCTCACCGGGGTGCTTTTCACCTTTCCCTCACGGTACTTGTTCACTATCGATCACTAAAAGTATTTAGCTTTGGCAAAGCCCGTCTTGCGACGGACATTTTTATAGTCTTGCCGGTTTCCTACGAGGTTTCTCGAGCCTCGTAGTACTTGAGATAAATACGGAAAAAGTTAATCTTCTTTCGCCGACGGGACTATCACCCTCTTTGGTCGCCCGTTCCAGGGCTGTTTGGCTAGAAAATAGTAACAGGATTTCCCGAAACTTTTCGGGAAATTCTACTACATGCGCTTTTTCTTTTCCGTCATAAGCGTAAAATAATGTAATTATCTCGCTACCCTCATAAAGCATAAGGGCTTATGACCCCTTCTACGAAAAATTCGCAGAAACTTTAAAAGTTTTAGCTGCTCCCTTTTCGCTCGCCACTACTTAGGGAATGGGTTAGCCAATAGCATATAGCATATAGCATGTGGAAATTAATCCCCAAGCCATAAGCTATTAGCAATAAGCTAACGTTTTGGTTTCTTTTCCTCTGGGTACTAAGATGTTTCAGTTCCCCAGGTACACTTCCGTATCCTATGGATTCAGATACAGATGATTCGATCTTCCATCGAATCGGGTTTCCCCATTCGGACATCCCCGGATCAAAGGTTGCTTGCCACCTCCCCGAGGCTTATCGCAGGCTGCGACGTCCTTCTTCGTCTTTTAGTGTCTAGGCATCCACCATACGCTATATTTATCCCGATTTACTCGGGATCAGAATTCATTTTCACTTTAATACTAATAAGGAATTAGTATTAATAAGATGCTCTTTATTACTACCTTTTATTTATGCTGATTATTAAATTGTCAAAGTTCTCCATTATCCTGATTATGAGATACAAAAAAGCCGCTTTTGGCGGCTTTCGCACCTTAAGATATAAGAAGGCGCAAATCAGCCGCTTTTTTGGGTAAGATTAAGGTTTTTTTGTACCATATTCTTTGTGGATAACTGCTAAAATAACTTAGCAAAAGTAATTATAACTCATTTACGGGATTTGTCAAATATACGGAGGTGTCGAGATATTTAGATATTGAGATCCGTGATTCGAGATTCGAATCTCCTCGTAACGGACCCCCCCCATCTCATTTAATAAAAAAAACCCGCCGTGGTTGAGGCGACGGGATTCATTACTGAAGAGTACGATGTTCGGGCATGTTGTTAGTGGCCGACCAGGGTTTGGATAGTTGCCTCTAACTTTCTAAAGCCGTCAAGCTTCTCATAGGAACCATTCGCTCCGCATTCCCGGGCGATGATAGCCAGGCCGCCACTAATCGTTCCAGAGCTCATGAGGATGAAAGGTAAGTCGGGAAAAAGTTTTTTCCCTTCCTTAACGAATGCCGGCCCATCCATCTCCGGCATCTGGTTGTCGGTGATGACGACTTCAAAGTGATTTTCGCGGAGCCTGTCCAGCCCTTCCCGGCCATTTTCCGCCGTGGTCACTTCGTATCGGCCGATACTGGTTAAGAGTCGCACCAGTGATTCCAAAAAATCCGGACAATCGTCAACGATCAGAATTCTGATTTTCATCCCTATCTCCTTTCTTTCCGCGTAAAGGGCGATGGCCGTATCTTAGGCCGGTTGTTAAAGAATGTCAAGAGAGAGATTGAGAGATAAAGATACTGAGCGATTAAGCGAGTAAGATTTTAAGATATTGAGAGAATTGAGGAATTGAATAAAAAAGCGCTTGGTGACTTTTGGAAAAAGTCAGAGCAAGCGCGTTTGAATAATCAGGGTTTATCCCTTACGGTTATTCATTCCAGACAGAGATGAAGGAGAGGGCGATCAGTAAAAGAACGTTAGGAGTGATGGCGCCGATTACCGGTCCGAGTAAGAGCCAGGCAGGGGAAGGTTTACCAAGGGCGGCTTCCGCCGGATTTTCCGGTTCGCCAACGACGAAGGCGATTGATAGGAGAAGTCCGACGACGGCGCCGGCGATAGTTATGCCCAGAAGAAAATAGGGATGACGGAACTGAATTAAGGCGTCTATCACCCCCCCAAATGATGAAAGCGAGGAGGGCGAGGCCCAGCAGGATTTGCCATAATGGCATAGGTTTTTCCCGCGTATCTATGGCGTTCATGTTTTCACCTCTCTTTTCGGTAAAGGAGCAGTCGCTGATTTGAGAATATTTTATTTTATCACATATAAATAAAAAGACAAATGAGATAGATACTGAGCGATTTGCGCCCGAGGCGGACCAGCCTTGGGCTGGAAGCGATTAAGATATTGAGTTATTCAGTAATTATTTAAAACACAGCGTAGACTTTCGAATCTGCGATGGCCAATAAAAAAACCCGCCGCGGTTGAGGCGACGGGGGATTCGACGGAAAGAAATAAAATTATTCCACGACCACCAGGTATTGGTCGGTCCACCTGGCCGAGGAGTACATTCTTATTTGCAATTCTCCATGGTCGGTGTGGACACAGGTAATAAAAGAGCTTTCCACAAATGAAGATTTACTGAAAGAAACTATGTCTCTCTTTTTTTCTTCGGGAAAGGAGCGGAAGAAGGCTTCTGTTTCAGCCCGGTCAGGGAAACGTTCGCCAGGCAAGAGTCCTGCCGCGGCCTCGTGGTGATCGAATACTCTTTCTATACTCTTAAGACGCATTCTGACCACGGATCGCCCGCGACCAGTAATTTGAAATCGATCAAGCGCACCGGGGGTTAGATAGCAATAGAAATGGTGATCGTAATGTTCTTCTGTTCGGCTTTGGTCATAATCCACCGGCACGAGAAAGTCGGCACCGTCGCGGCTGGCGACGAAAGCAGGTGTTGTGGGCAAGATTTCCTCCTTAGTTAAAGAACCATTACTCATGTTTTAAAGCGATGGCCGTATCTTAGTTCTCTTATAAATAACTGTCAAGAATAAAAAGCCCGCTTCAGGATTGAAGGGGGCTTTTAGGTAAAAAAGGAGCGAGGTGTCAATTTTCTACGCGGATCACAAGTCTGTTGTCGGCTATCCAGCTCCGAGCGTGGTTTCGCGGCCAAATAGCATTCATGTTTCTCGCGTTAGACCAACGTATTCTAGTTTCCTTGGTCTTTTTCAGAATCAAATGAATGTCTTTGTAATTGCCGCTCTTTTTGGTCGGCAGCAAGATGAATCTATCACCCACGGCCAACTCCCTGAAAGTCAGATGGACTCTTTTGGCCACTATTTTACTCCTTTCAGAAAAAATTCAGCTGTCTTTTTTCCCCGTCGATTTCGGCGGAGAGGGGCTTTTGCTGGAGGGAATGCCAGAGCGCCTCGCAGGTCACGGTGAAGTATTCGGGATTGAGGGTTGATTGCAGTCGGGTCAGATCCAGGTGAAGACGATAGATCCGGGCCTGACTATAGCCCATCAGCGAGACGCCGAGGAACTGATGGATTGACGCTTTATAGGCGTTAAGCCGTGGATTTTTCGCCAGAAAAACCTGGACGAATCTTTCTTTTGTTTTCCGGGCGATGACGCGGCCGAAAAGGTCGCGGTTGAAGGCCGGCAGTTGATCCAGCCGGCAGGCCGGTTCGAGCTCGAACAGGAATTCGCAGGTAAGGGGCGAGGAGTTGGGCAAGGATTTAGCGGGCGTGGCGCTGGGCATTTTTTCTCCTTTTGGGTTGAGGGGCCGGGGTAATGGGGAGGGTATAAATTCCCACATGAATTTTTCTTTTCCAGGCCGGCCATTTTTCCATTCTTCGGTTGGTTTCTTCGATAAAGGCGCGAAGAGGCATCTTCTTTTTTGTCCGCTTGACGGTTTCAGGCATTCGGTTTTTCCTCCTTTTCCGGCAGAGGCAGACGATAGATGAAAAGCAGTTTTGACGCTCTTTTTTTCCAGGCCGGCCAGGCGTCATAGATTTTCTTGGCCTCTTCAGCGTTCTGCCAAAAGGCGGCGACCTCTCTTTCTTCTTTCTTTGTGAGTGGCATCAACTCCTCCTTTCACCCCGGCGCGACTGGCACTTTTCTTTTTAAAGGGCGGCTTTATTTGAAAACAATAGGATATCTTAACAGGATAATAAGAAAGTGTCAAGCATATGACAAAAAAACAGAAAGTTATTATATTCTGTTTTTTGTGGTGCCCAGGAGAGGAGTTGAACCTCCAAGCCCTTGCGGGCACAAGGTCCTAAACCTTGCGTGTCTGCCAATTTCACCACCTGGGCATAAACATTAAAATCTAGCTTTATTTTAGCAAATTGTCAATATATTTGACAGCCAAGCCTGATTTGGTTAAGATAAATAACTCTATAAATCGATAAACATTTGTTGTTTCAAGTTCTTTCCCAAAAGAAAGGGAGGAGTCATGAATAAGAGAGAGAACGGTTTTTCCAAGAAAGGCGAATTGGCAATTATGACGGGAAATGCCAATCCCGACCTAGTCCAGAAAGTGGCCAAGATTTTGGGAGAAGATTTGTTTCTCCGGACTCAGATTGGCAGCTTCCGCGACAAAGAGTGTCGGATCATTTCCGTCGATGATGCCCGCGGCCGCGATGTTTATCTGATTCAGCCGACGGGACAGCCTGATCGTAATCTGGTTGAGATCGAACTTCTGGTCGGAGCAATTCGGCGCTCAGCGGAAAAGATCACCGTGGTGATTCCTTACTTCGGCTACAGCCGGCAGGAACGTCGAGGAGAATCGCGTCAGCCGATTTCCATTAATAGCGTGATGCGTCGTTTGGTCGGGACGGGTATCGACGGTCTGGTTTTTTTCCACCTGCACAATCCGGTCTCAGCGGGCATCCCCGAGGCGATCGACCCGCATATGAAGGTGGATCATCTTAATGCCAGGACGATCATCCTCGATTATCTGATGAAGTCACGCAATCTGAAGAAGACGACGATCGCTTCTGCGGATGTCGGTGGCACTGCTTTCGCTCGGTCTTGTTGGCAGCGTCTCCACGCCGCGGCGCCGAAAGTCGGTTTTGGCCTGGCCTATAAGGTGGGTACCAGTTCGACTGGGATTGAAGAGGTTAAGCTCTTCGGCGATTATCGGGGCAGGGAAGTCGTATTTATCGATGACATGACGACCCAGCGGCGATACGATCATCAAGGCCAGCAAGGCGGCTAAAGATCGGGAGGCAAATACGATTGAAGGAGTTCTCGTCCATCCCGTTTTGGCCGATGAGCAGGTCTGCTATGATCTCGCGGCCAGCCCAATTGATCGTTTCGTGATGACCGACAGTCTGGCCATTCCTCAGCGGTACCTGGATATTCTGGGCTACAAGCTGGAAGTGCTTTCCCTCGATAAGCTACTGGCGCTGGCCATCTGGCATTTGCATACCGATCAGAGCATGACTCAATTATTTGAACTGGAAGGGTATCTCGAGAGTTTCGCGGCCATGCAGAAGGAATTGGCAAAGTAGTAGTTAATCGATCTTTCACCGGGCGCCTGTGCTTTTAAGCAGGCGCCTTTTTATATAAGTGCATAATTTGTGGAAACTGGGGCTTGACAAAAAAAGCGTAAAAATTTAAGATATATATGTAGACAGATTTTGGTGGCTCCGCTAAAGGGGTCACCAAAATTTTTTTATATAGACATTTTTTCGGTGGTTTTTAAGGAAAACCGTATATGTCAAAGAAAACTATTTTCTTTAGTTTAGCTCTTTTTATTTCGTTAGTTCTCGCTCACCAAGTTAAAGCAGAGAACACCCCCGCAGTAGTTATAAATGAGCTAATGTGGATGGGCTCTAATTTGTCATCCTATGACGAATGGATCGAGCTGAAAAATACGACGGGAGCGGAAATAGATTTATCCGGCTGGTATTTAACCAAAGAATCTTCGGGTACGGAAATACAGATGTTAAAAATCCCGGCGGGAAAGAAAATATCCGCCTCCGGATTTTTTGTGATTTCCAATTATGACACTACTTCGGCAAACTGTGTCTTAAATTTTACGTCGGATTTGGTGGATTCGGATGTATCTTTGGCAAATTCCGCCTTACAAATAAAACTCTACGACTCGGCCGGTAATTTGATCGATATCGCTGATGATGGTTCGGGCAGTCCCTTAGCCGGAGAATATGCTTCCGGCATGACTTGGAAATCCATGGAAAGGAACAACAGAATAACAGACGGCACGCTCGCCACGGCCTGGCATACCGCCGCCGGGCAGGGCAAATTAAAAGACGGCAGTTTGATTTACGGCACGCCTGGCCAGGGAAATTCCAACCTGACGCCGATACCTTTGGCCGGCGGCGGACAGGAAGTGACGGAGGGAGACCAAGTCTTGTTTGACGCGTCTGATTCATACGATCCCGACGGCGATGAGCTGAGCTATGCTTGGGATTTTGGCGATGGAAACACCGGCGCCGGTCTTACCCCGGATCATATATATACAATAATGGGCGAATATACCGTGACCTTGACGGTATCTGACGGCGTCAACCAGGCGACGGATTCGCTGCTGATTATTGTAAAAAAGAAGGAGGAAGTGATTATTACCCCTGGACCAGAGCCTGGTAACGAAGAGGATAAAGGTGACAGCGCTGATGAAGACGAAGATGTCGAAGACCCGGGATCCGAGAGCCCAGATGAAGAAACGGCGAAGCCGGAAAGCGGCATAAAATATGATTTTTCCGACAAGATATTATTCTCAGAAATTTTTCCCAATCCAGACGGCGAGGATGCGGCTGGCGAATTTATTGAATTTGTCAATACGGATAGCCGGCCGGTGAATTTGCGCGGCTGGAAAATATTAATCGGCGACAAGCCCTACCTTTTTGAAGCCGATACGGTGATCCAGAAAGGGGGTTTCCTGGTGGTTAAACATGATCAGACAAAGATCTATCTCAAAAATTCCGGACAAACACTCTATTTATCTGATCCGAATAAGAAAATAGTCAATGGCGTGACCTATGGTTTAGCCAAAGAGAATTTAAGTTTTAGCCGGAAGCCGGGGCAGGAGAGTTGGGGATGGACGGCTGCGGTGACGGAAGGTAAGGTGAATGTAATCCAAGATGTTCGTAACGAGGAAGCACGCGACAAGGAGATCGGAGACGAGAAGATCGGCAATAATATAAAAGAAGTAAGTCTTTCGCAGGCGAAAAATTTAGAAATAGGAGAGAAGGTTAGGATAATAGGCTGGGCCGCGGTGATGCCCGGGGTTTTTGGCGTCCAGTACTTCTATATTTTTGACGGTCAAACCGGTCTCATGGTTTATTCATCCAAAAAAAACTTTCCGGATTTAAAAATCGGCGATTATATTGAAGTAACCGGCAAACTGGCGGAAAGCGCGGGCGAAAAAAAGATTAACATCAGCGCCAAAGAGGATATAAAGATGTTGTCGGCCAAAGAATTTCCGGCCGCGCTGAATATTTCGTTTGATGAGATTGACGAAAACTTGGCTGGCAGCTTGGTTGTCGTTTCCGGCGAAGTATTGAGCGCTTCCGGTAGTACGATTGTTTTGAGCAATGACAGCGGCGAAATGGAAGTATATTTAAAAAGAGGCACGGGGCTTAAAGCCAAGAATTATAAGGAAGGAGAAAATCTAACAGTCCTTGGTATTTTAGCGCCGTATGAAGAAACTTACCGGCTTTTGCCACGGGTGGCCGGTGATTTGAAAAAAGAAGAAATAAAAGTGGCAGAGAGCGCAAAGAGCGCCGAGAATAAAAAGGATCAAAAGGTTTTGGAAAATGACACGACCGCCGGGCAAGAAGGCGCAGTGCTGGGAGCCAGCGATAAGGCCATTGATTTAACCGCGGAAAAACCGGATTCGCTTTTAAAATATATTATAGTTTTGGGAGTAAGCATGTTATTAGTCTCTTCAGCCTTAATTTATCGGCGGTTTAGAAATAAAAAAGAGATAATTCAGACATAAAAAAGATCCCCGCAAGTAGGCTTGCGGGGAGTCGAGCACTTTTATCGAGTCAAAATTTCCAGCCAGGATTGGTCACGACGATAATAGTGAAGACCAGTAGTCCCATAAGCAGGGAGGTGACCAGGAATCCTGGGTACGAGTCCATGTCGAGCGGCTTGCTCAAAAACCTGTTCCACTTTTTCTCTAAATTCTTCAGGTATCGCATGGGAATCTCCTTTCCTCCTTTTGGATCTCGGTAGGAGCGTAACCAAGTCAGAGCGGTTCGCCATTGGCGAAACGTTTTGCCTCTTCAACCATGTAGTTGAAGTACACATGGTCTGGCAGACAATGAACTCTAAGAATAAGCTCGGGATCTCCCGGCTGAAGCGCCTGACACTTGTTCGCCTCCACGATATTCGATACGGCATACCCGTCAGGTATTTCACTCTTTATACAATCAGCCAGAGAGAGGCCATCTCTAAAACACACTTCTCTCACTTCTTGGACATAGACACCTATGCCTATCAGGATAAACACGCTATCTAGTCCCTTTTTCCGGAGTACTGAAGCCCGAGCAATAAGGCTTGGCCAAAGCACATTTTTGCGATTGTACTTGCCTCGTATTATTTTGATCTCGTCATCAACAAAATCCCAGCGCCTACAAACTGCCCATAACCAAGGAAAGTCACGGTTGACAAGCCGGAGATTTTGAATAAACCGACGACCAGAATTATTCTTCTGATCTGACATCTCGCACCTCCTTGGGACATCCGTCCCTTTGAGTCCATCCGGACAACCAAGAAACAAGCAATCTATCTATTAAAGGGTGTTATTCCCGAATTTTTTTGCCGATAAAAAGTGCATTTAACTCCGTACAGTATCATGTTTATTGTATTTTGTCAATAGTTGTAAAAAAAACGGCTATCGAAGGTTCAAACTTCTTTAGCCGTATGACGTTTACGATGAAAGATCAAGTTCTGCGGCTGAACGCAGAAAAAGCGTGGCGCTCCAGAGTTGCTCGGATGCGCCGTATCCCTGGCCCGTAGCGGGATCATACCATTCGCGAAATCCCTCAAGGCCGAGGAGTTTTTTGAATTGGCTTTCCGCCAGGTCGCGTTCGCCCATTTTGATGAGCGCCAGGATAGAAAAGCCGACAACGAACGGCCAAATGACCACGCCGTCGGTTCGTTCAATGACCCTTTCCTCTTCCGGCGAGATCGGATTGTGTCGGCACTTTATGGTAATGCCGTGCGGGGTATCTACCGACCGGAAACTGGCCGCCAGACTGGGATAGTGTTCCCGGGGCGCCACATCATAGAGAATGGCGAAAGCGCCGCCCAGCGGATCAAATCGCAGGTTACCCGGATAGTCCAGGTAAAAACCGTCCTGCCAAAATTGTCGGCTGATCTTTCGGCGAAGTTGAGCGGCTTTCTTTGTTTCTCCCATGAGTCGATAGGCGTGGTACATAAGCGAATTGTTGGTGAGAAGCGGTTTTTCGCCCAGCTCGCGTTCCATGGTGTCGCGCCAGTCGCAGCCGATAACAAGATTGTTTTTCATCAGATTTCTCTCAATGTAATTGAGAGCGTTTTGTATCTGCGAAGCATATCTTATTAGCAGATTTTTATCTCTCGTGCGTTCCGCGTATTCATGCATTCCGATAAGGTAGAGAATTTCCGAGTCGCGCGTTCCCGGCGTGAGATTCCATAATTTTCCTGCCAGGAAGCGTCGGAGCATGAACGAACATTTCCGGTCTTTCCAGCTTTTACTTATTTTGTCGAGGAGAAAGGGATACAGCCGGTCGAGGAAAAGAATCGGGATTTGACCGTTTGGCCGCTGACGCTTGGATAGGTTCTCGAGATGAATTTTTACGATTTGTGTTTCGCCCAAGGCAAGCAAGGCCGGCATAATCGCCAGAGCAAAATCCCGCGTCCAGCACTGATAACGATACCGACTGGGATCGGCCCAAACGCCCTTTGTGCCGATACATCTTCGGAGAATCTTGTCGGCGTTTCTCTTTTTTTCTTCCGATGACATTACATTACCTCCCGTTAGTTATTTGCGTTGATGACAAAGAACCGGATAAAAAATCATATATTAAAAACGTCGAAATGTCAAGGGTTATTATGGGGAAATAAAAAAGCCAGCTTGTTTAAGGCTGGCTTCGCAGGGTCAGGGTTTGTCGGCCGGTGTTTGGGGCGGCGTATTTTTTTTGAAAAAAATCCGGTCGCCGGGCTGAACCCGTGCGTGGTTGAGGGTATCCGCCTTGACCTGGAAAGGCGTGAAATGGCTGGTGATTTTTTCCACTTGTTCGTCTCTGATCTTAAGACCCGTAATGGCGTGGAAATCGTCATCCAGATTGACGGCGATAGAATCGCCGATGGCCACGAACCAAAAAGGTACCGTGATCCTGATCCAGCCGTCAGCAATTTCTTCGACGGTGCCCAAGAGATGAGCGTCCATCCTTCCCCCTTGAATTCGGGTTGAAAAGAGCGTTTAAATCTATTATTCTGCCTTTATCTTAGGGAGCTTGTTTAAAATTGTCAATGCTTCGCAATAATAAAAAAAACCGGTCTCCCGCAGGGAGACCGGTCGAATTTCTTTTGGGGAACTAGCCGCCATTGACGGCGAGAGCGAGAGGAGCGGGGCAGCCTATCCAAACCTCCGTGCCGGGGAGGATCCGCTGGAAAAAGGGCGGGAGAATGATATTGACCAAGGCATTGGCCTTTGCCTCGGTCACTGGCTGGCCATTGCGGTCGAACATTTCTGCGACGCGGAAAACATGGGCGGGGTCGCCCAGGTCGATATATTCGCCCACGGCCAGAGGCTCTTTCAGGACCACGGAAACGACAGAGTCTTCATCGTTCTCTCTTATCGCGACGATGGTGCCGATCCTGTCCAACGGATTCCTCCTTTTGGGTTGTGGCGTGGTAAGAATATCGCCTACGACGATGCCTATTACGAAGATAATCAGCCAGTAGTAAAACGGCATACTTTGCCTCCCTTATAGAGATTTTCCCAAAAAAATTAAGAACAACTAAACATGATAGCTTAGATTTCAGAATCTGTCAACCTTTCCTCGCTGTATCGATATTTGGAATAATAAAAAACCCATGAAATGATCTTCACGGGCGAGACTGACGCAAGGCCAATCTACTTGGGGGTGCTATCGTATTTTAGCCTCTAGCATGTTGTGGGTGCTAGCGTGTCTCACCACGAATGGTACAAGCGGATGATCCTCTTCAGGTTTTCCATGTTCTTCTCGAGCAAGAGCAAACTCTTGTAGGGTCGGCACTCTTGGCAGACTCTGCAGTGATCAAGTAACAAATTCTCTACTTCAATTTCATTGATAGACTTTCCCTTTTTTGAAGGTACGAGAGTGAAGAAAAGTCGGCAGAACCAAGAGCACTCGCTTAGTCTATCAAGAAGCTCGATCGCAAAGGGGTGATACGCGGCTAAATCTCGGCATTGAGGGCATTCTTTCTGGTGGTGGCGCCACCATTTTTCCTCTTCGGGGCTATCGGTCTCGGCATACTGATCTAACAGTCCCAGGGCCATGTAATTTCCCTCCCCGAAGTGTTCCAGTACGGTCGGACAGTTGTAAACGGATTGAGCTTCTCGGCGCTTAGCCAATCGCTCCAGCCGTTCTTTTAGGGCAGCTTGATAATGCATGGTTAACCTCCTTTGGTTAGTTGCCCTAGTTGAGACACAATTTAGAAAGGAACGTGAATTAATAGAGTAGCTTAGCACGGATTTTCTTTCCTGTCAAGAGGTAATAAAAAAAACCGGTGAGCGAAACCCACCGGTTGAATCTGTAAGATGTGACGAACTACTTAGAGGAAATTACCCGACGAGCGCGCAGATTTTCGTAGGCGCAGCTAGGATAATGCCAACACACAAGAAGCTCTTCATTATCAGCATCCCATTTGACACCTAGCACACCGCCATCTTGAGGGCGAGGACCAGCGCAAAGCGTGGTGTTCTGAACGTCGAGATGCTGATTGGTCTCGCAATAGTACTTGAGCTCATAGATTAGTCGTTCAAGTAAGTTTAGAATACTGGTATTTTGTTTCTCGAACTGGCTGGCCGAAATGAACATCAAATCCTTATCGGCTTCCACGCAATCTCGAGTACGGATAGCATAGCTGCGATCCGTTATCCGGAGATTCACTACGGTGTTTCTATCCAGGTCACCGAGGTAGACTGAGACCGGAAAGTGCTTCCTCAACGTTTTGATGACCCAGCTGAGAGTCATGCCCCTGGGAATGAAGATGATGCGAGTGAAGTCGCCGGGATCATCGGGAATAGGCACATCCGAGAAATCAAACTCCGCCCGAAAGTACTTGCGATAGAAATCCTGCCATTCCTGACGGATGTCAGTAATGACAAAGGGATTGCGGTGCTCGGTGAAAGCCCGCGCGTGTTCCAACGTGAGCGATCCGTCATCAAACTGACGGAACATGTCACGTATGACGCCCGACCATTCGGACATCATGCCGACCACTTGTCTTTTACTCATGGCCAGCCTCCTTACTGTTAAGGGACAAATTACCCGGTGTTTCCGAGTAATAAAATATGTTAGCGCAATTTATTGAATATGTCAAGATGATTTTTCCGGCAAGACTGATCAGAGTTTTTCTGCTAAAATAGGGTTATGAGTACTCAAAGGAAGTTTGTTATTATCGACGGCAATGCCATTATTCATCGGGCTTTTCACGCATTGCCTCCCACCTTGACTACTAAAAAGGGGGAGTTAGTTAATGCTGTCTATGGCTTTGCCGCCGTACTGTTGAAGGTTTTAAAGGATTTAAAGCCGGATTATATCGCGGCGACTTTTGATTTAGGCGGGCCGACTTTCCGGGACAAGATGTATAAGGAATACAAAGCGACGCGGGTTAAAGCCGACCAAAGTCTTTATGACCAGATTCCGCGAGTGAAAGAACTCGTGTCCAGCTTCAATATTCCGATTTATGAAAAAGCAGGTTATGAGGCGGATGACGTCATTGGCACGATTGTTGAGCAAGTGGCCAAAGAGCCGACGGAAAATATTATTGTTACTGGCGATTTGGATACTTTGCAATTAATTAATGATAAGACTAAAGTCTATACTTTAAAAAAGGGCGTTTCTGAAGAGATTGTTTATGACGAGACGCATGTCAGGCAAAGATACGGTTTTGGCCCGGAGCAGATGATTGACTATAAAGCCTTGCGGGGCGACCCTTCCGACAATATTCCCGGGGTGCGCGGGATTGGGGAAAAAACCGCCGGTGATTTAATCAAGGATTTCGGCTCTCTGGAAAAGATTTATAAAGCTTTGGATAAAGGCGGTAAGGCGGCGGAGAAAATAAAAGAGCGTTATCAGACTCTGCTTAAAGAACATAAGAAAGAAGCTTTTCTTTCCAAAAAACTGGCGACAATCGAAAGAAAAACACCGATTGAGTTTGATCTGGAAAAAGCGGCGGTGAAAAATTATGACCGGCAAAAAGTGGTGACCTTGTTTTCCGAGCTGGAATTCAAGAGCCTTTTAAATAAATTGCCCGGGGAACCCGGTGGCAAAAGATTCCAGGGCAGCATGGATTTAGGCAGTAATACCCCGGAAGTTGATCGGAAGAAAAGATCGGATAAGCTGGGATTGGATTATCAGTTGGTGGATACGGAAACGAAGTTAACCAAGCTGATTGAGGAATTAAGGAATTTAGAAGAATTATGCGTGGATACGGAAACCACGAGTCTTGATCCTTTTCTGGCCGAATTGCTGGGAGTGAGTTTTTCCTGGCAAAAAGACAAGGCTTTTTTCGTTTCTTTAGTTAAATTGCCTGAGGCTTTGGAAAAGTTAAGGCCGGTTTTGGAAAATGGCAAGATTTTGAAATACGGTCACAATTTGAAATATGATTATGCGGTTTTAAGGCAGGCGGGAGTAGAAATGCAACCCCTATATTTTGATTCCATGATTGCCGCTTATTTAATCAATCCCGGTATCCGGCAATATAATCTGGATAATTTGGTTTTTACCGAATTAGGTTACGAGATGCAGCCTTTGGAAGAATTAATCGGCAAAAAAGGAAAAAATCAACTTCCTGTTTCCGCCGTGCCCGTGGAAAAATTATCCTGGTATTCCTGCGAAGACGCGGATTTCACTTTTAAACTAGCCAAGCATTTGGATCCCGACCTTGAGCATAACGCGGCGGAGGGATTGTTTCACAAAATGGAAATGCCCCTGGTACGAGTTTTGACCCATATAGAGGAGGCGGGCGTTAAGATAGATGCGGATTTTTTAGGGAAAATGAATAAGGAGATATCAGTCCGTTTAATAGAAATTGAAAAACAGATTCATAAATTGGCTAAAACTAAGTTTAACATCAATTCGCCTTTGCAGCTTAAAGAAGTTTTGTTTGAGAAATTAAAAATTTCGCCCTTGGGCTTGAGCAAGACCAAGACCGGAATTTCCACGGCGGCGGCGGAATTAGATAAACTAAAAGACAAACATCCGATTATTGCCTTGATTTCGAAAAATAGAGAATTGGCAAAGTTAAAATCCACTTACTTGGAGGCTTTGCCTAAATTGGTCAATCCAAAAACCGGAAGAGTGCACACGAGTTTTAATCAGACGGTGGCGGCTACCGGCCGTTTATCTTCTTCTGAACCTAATTTGCAGAATATTCCCATCCGGACGGAGCTGGGAGCGAAAATCCGGAAAGCTTTTATCGCGGAAAAAGGTTTTAAACTGCTGGCGGCGGATTATTCCCAAATTGAATTAAGAATTGTCGCTTCTTTGGCCAATGACGAAAAAATGATCGAAAGCTTCCAAAAGGGGGAGGATATTCATATCAGAACTGCCGCTGATATAAATGAAGTACCTTTGGATAAAGTCACCCCGCAAATGCGGCGCGCGGCAAAAGCCACCAATTTCGGGATTATTTATGGATTGGGTATGCACGGTCTCGCGGCCAACGCCGATATCAGCCTGGACAAGGCGCGCGCCTTTATTGAAAAATATTTCACCATCCACGAAGCCATTGCCAATTATTTGAACGACAGCAAAGAGCAGGCGCACGAGCTGGGTTATAATGAAACTTTGTTTGGCCGCCGCCGGTATTATCCGGAAATTAATTCCGGCAATCAGGGCTTGCAAGCGGCGGCAGAAAGGGCGGCCATCAACCATCCGGTCCAGGGCACGGCCGCGGATCTCATTAAAATGGCGATGATTGAAATCAGTCATAAATTGCCGACTGTTAGTCCAAAAACCCGCATGATTTTGCAGGTGCATGATGAGCTGGTTTTTGAAGTGCCGGAACCGGAAGTTAGCAAAGTTTCTAAGTTCGTGAAAGATACCATGGAAAACATTTACAAACTGAAAGTGCCGATTAAAGTGGAAACAGGCGTGGGGGGTAATTGGGGGGAGTGCAAGTGAGGGGAGATAAAAAACATGATCAAAAATGAATTTAAAATCCAGTCCCTTGGCATGTTTCTCGCCGCCGGAATTTGGGGTACGTGGGTAATAATACTTAAAGGCGTAACACTGCCTGGTTTTTTTGTCACGGCTATTACCTCTTTAACGGGATCTTTGGCCTTACTTATTGTTATTTTACTTTCTGGCAAATGGCAAGACTTTCTTCAAACAATAAAAGCAAAAAGCCTTTGGCGTCTAATCATTGTAGTCGCATTCTTAGCGGCCCTGCAGAACGCTTTGTTAATGGTTTCTTTTAAGTTGGCAATTGCCGGTGGCGGCTCGGTTTTAATTCCGATCATCCGTTCCTTGGTCGGCGTCATCATTCCTTTTACGGTCTTATTTTTCAGGAAAGGGGAAAAATTTTCCCTTCAGTTTTTGTTTTACGGCGCCTTGGCCACTATCGGTGCTCTTTCCATTTTTACCTGGGGCGGCATCAATGTCGGGAGACAAATCAGCTATTTCGGTTTGTTCCTTGCTTTCTGTTCGGTGGTCGCTTTAGCGGTTCAATATATATTTTTAAGACGCTTAGCCGTAGAAATGGCAAAAGAGGGGCGGTCTTCTTTAAATGTCATTGCTTTTCAGTCTTTTTTATCTTTTCTTTTTTTGGCGCCTTTGCTTCTCGGTTATCTTCTAATAAACAGGGAAATCATCAACCTTAATCTTGTTCGACAGTTACTTTATATTGGATTTTTTGGCTTAACGCACGTCGCCCTCGCTTTTATCTTTATGTTCAAGGCCTTGAAATATGTCACGGCTCAACAAAGTCAGATTATCGGCTACCTTGAACCATTGGTTAGCGTCACTCTTTCCATTCTTTTTTTGAAAGAACTTATTACTTTGGGTTATTTTATCGGCGCGTCTTTGATATTAGTCGCGGCCATGGCCGCCAGCCTGAAGACAGCTTCGATTGATTATGAATAAATTAAGTTGAGACGCGTGGGGCAATTGGGGAGAATGCAAGTAGGGGGGTATTGTCATACTGAGGTGGTCGCACGGAGCGACCCTCGAAGTATGACGCCAATTGGAAGCGTTCCATAGTCTTATGCTTCGAGACGCCCTCGTTTCGCTCGGGCTCCTCAGCATGACAATGGGAGCCAGTCCACTTAGATTAGACATTGACTTTTTTTTATTAATATATAAGATATAGGCAGGTTGTTCTTAACAAGGAGGTTCTAATCATGACTCGTCGGAAAGGACAAGGCAAGGTAGCGTCTCTTAATGGTAGCAAAATTATTACCGCTTTTCTTCAAGCGATTAAGGATGCCGGGGGCGACGAAGCGGATGCTCTTTCGTTCGCTGACGATAAAAGGTTGAAAAGGCAAGTCGGCCGGCTTATTTTTTGTCGTTATCATCTGCCTACAGGCGATCATGGCAGTTTGGGTAAATTTGGTACGGAGTGGTAAATAAATTTTTACGTAATTGCGCATGGCACAGACAGATAGAATAAGGGGGTTAAAGGTGAAAAAAGCGTTGTCGGCTCTGGCTGTCTGCCTGGTCTGGGCGGGGATGGGCGTACTATTGCTCTGGATGGGAGCCAGTTCCTCGGTAGGAATTTCCGGTGAGGCTTTGGGATTTCTTGTTTTTCTCTCGCTCCTTCTCGGTGCTTTGGGCGTGCTGATCTCTGGTCTATGGGCCTTGATTGAATTGTTTATTATCATTGGGTCGGCAGTCACGAGTCATCGAGCCAGAAGGACGGCTACGCCGTCAGTCTGATGAAAAACCTAATTCCTTATCTGTTCGTCAAGAGAAGATTACCCTATCTTCTCTTTTTATATAAATTATTGTATATTCAAGTCAGATATTAATCAGTTAAATTAATCTTATGAGAGTAGAAAATAATCCAGAACAAAAAATTAACCAGGAAGAGGCGGAAAAGCCGAAAAAGAAACACCACCGATTAAGAAATTTTCTAATCGTTTTAGGCGTGATAATCGTGGCCTTGGTTTTAGTCATCGGCTATTTGGGAATTTACAAAATCCCCGTCATTTCTTCTGTCATGGGCGCGGACAAGCCGAGGGATTTAGGGATTAAGACGAGCGAGGAGGCGCTGGCCAGCATTAAAGAAAAAATCCAGATGAAAATCACCGGCGATTATGTTAATTTTGAAAGCACGGACCCGAGCCAGCTTTTTACAGGCGTAATTCCCGTGGACACCAGCACGACGTCAGAAGAAATTACTTCCTGGTTGCAGCGGTTTGAAGGTGATGACCCGATTTTTTCTGATACCCAGGTTAGGAAGTTTGAGGGCGGCTTGGAAATCTCCACGATGCTGAACATGTATTTAAAGACGCCGGTTTACGTCAAGGTATTAGTTAATCAGACTTCCAACAAAAGCGTGTCTTTGAATATTCAGAAAGCTTCGCTTGGAAGAATACCCGTGCCGGAAGGATATCTGGAAAAAGCTAGCGATTGGTTTGAGGAAAAAATTGCGAAAATCATGGCGGCCATCCCGGGGTTTTCCATGGAGAAATACGAAATCCATGAGAATTATTCTACGTTCAAAGGTACTTTTCCGGCCCAGGTGAAGAAATCAAAACAGGGTTTCAGCGCCTTGTTTAGCTTGTAAGACCAGGAGAAATTAAAGCGGAAGCCATAAAAAAACCCCAAGCGAACTTGGGGTTTTGCGTGTTCTTGAAAAAGAGCTATTCTTGGTCGGTCTTGATGTATTTTGCCGTTCCCTCATTTTCCGTCCGGCGATGCCACTCGCGGAATTTCCCGAAATTCTCGGAGATTTCCCGGAGATAATGAGAGATCTGCGCTTCGCTCGCCAGGCCCTGGAAAAATACTGCGCAGGAAAGATTCTTTTTCTCAGGAATGAGGATCTGGACAAAGCCGTCCTTTGTGGAGAAGATCAGTCCCGTCCATTTCATGCCTTCGAGTATGTGATTGGTTCGGCCACACCAGCTCGGGACGACCAGGCGGATCGTTTCCATCTCATCCGACTTGACGTCATGGGTCATATTCCTTTGATTTAGGTCTCCCTGATTCGGAAAAGAGAAAAACGGGCCAGCCCAGCCTTCTAACTTGAGATCTTTCAATTGTCGAAAGTCCACGTCCGCCTCCTTTGTTTTTTGCCAATTCCCGATTTACCGATTAATAGATTGACAGACTTAATAAAATAGCACAGCCGCTATTTTTTGTCAATTCTCATGATCCGCCGGGAGTTTTTGGCAAAATAAAAAAGGCCCCGGCGGCTTAACCTCCGGGGCGCTTAGAGATATGAATTTACTTTGAAAGGACTATGGAATTTTGGCAGCGGTTGCAACGTTGCCAGACATGAGGAGTAGTCATGTCCGAGCCAAGAGGCCGGACGCCGGCGGTGAAGCGACTGACTTGGCCGCCGCAGCCGATGACCGGGCAATCGCCGATTACTGCCTCCTGGGGAACAAGGGCGATTATTCCCGCGAAGTGTTTGTGTCCGTCGGGAAAGCCCTCGGCCGGTAGATCGTTGATGTTCATGCTTTCGCTCCTTTGTTGGTGGGACAGTCAGTGTTCGGGCAGCCCTCCTGTCCGAAGGTTACTTGCCGATGACAGACATGGCAGTCGAACATTTTTTCCTGAAGCTTTGGCCGATTGAGAAGAAAACCGTTCCCGCGGGGGATAACATATTCCGTGCTTTTCAACACGTTGATTACGAATTCCAGATTCAGCTCGGGGTAGTTGGGTTGAAGAACTGACAAGACCGTTTCCGCTGGGATACCGTTTTCGGCCAGATCGGGCGCGATCTTTTCCAGATGGAACAGGGCGAGGTAATAACGCAGCGTCACAAAACAGTTTATTTGGGGAATGATTTCCTCAAGGGTCGGTTTGGCTGGATTCCATCTCAAAATGCAGAGATGAAGCAGCCAGACGGCGTTCTTCGGCATTTTCTCTCCCTCCTCAAGGGTTAGGGTTTTTCCTCGTTATTCTTTGGCGTATCGACAAAACCGGATTGAGCGCAAGGGTAAAAAGTCCCCGGCGGCAGAGGTTTGGTCGTCGGACTGGGTCCGGCGCATTGATGCTCTTCTCCGGCGCGGATTACTTGGTGACAATGGGAACATTTCGTCGACAAAATGATGATCTTTTCCGGCACGGCTTATTCTCTTTTTTTATTTTCCCTTAAGACACTATTGATGAAAAGAGCGCCATTAGTATATCAAAGATGTTATAGCTTAACAAATTATTGCCTGTGCGTCAAGCCTTGACTTAAGCCAATTGGCCGTGATAAGGTATTTAAATTAAGTGAGATTTTTTGCTCTTGAGTTTGTTATCTTGAAAGGAGGAGGCGATGCGTTCTTTGGAAAAAGGAGAGGATCCCCTAAGTTGGTTTTTCCGGAGAAAGGCCGGTTATGGCCGTCGGGAGAAGCGGCGGGGGAATTCAGCCAAGGGATCACCTCCGCAGCCGGAAGTGAAGGAAGTAAAACCTTCTTTGCCGCCCGCCACCCGAGAAGAAAAGTGTGTCGGAATTCTCAAGTTATTAGACGGTGGCGAAGTCCGTCTCAAAGACCTGCCTCGGTTGATGAAGCTGCCCGGCGTTAATTGCTGGGGGAATATCAGGGAAGTCGTTGAGGACCTGGAAAGAGAAGGCCGCGTGGTCAGATTTTCTTCTGCTCATAGAAGCGTGATGCTTGCCAGGGCAAAAATCACTTATGTAAGATAAAATCAGGAATTGTTCCCTATTAACTTCCCGGTCGGCCGGTCGGGAAGTTTTTTTATCCCGTTAGAAAAAGTTTTCCAACATGTTTGTCCGGCTTAACAAACACCCGTTTTTGTGAGAAGATATTATTACTTATGTTGATTTTTCTACATGGTCCGGATACTTACCGGTCAAGACAGAGGTTAAAATTTTATAAAGAGGGTTTTAAAAAGAAATATGACCCCCGGGGTTTGAATATTGAGGTCCTGGCGGGCGAAAAACTGACCTTGGCTGAATTCCAAAAGAAGTTGTCAAGTAAGGGGTTACTAGCCCAAAAAAGGCTGGTCGTGGTGGAAGAGCTGATCAGCAAGAACAAAAGCAAAAAAATCCAGGAGGAGCTCGCTGACTACCTTAAAAAAAATCCGCCCGACAGCGATCAGGTCCTGGTTTTTTGGGAGGGGAATATAGGGGGAGGGCGAAAGAAAGGCAGGCGGATAAAAGAGGCCAGCGGCCAGCTTTTAGATTTATTAGCGGATAAAGCAAAGGTCGAGGAATTCCCGCTTTTGTCCGGCGCCGCTTTGGCTAAATGGGTCAGGGAAGAAGTGACCCGGCGCCAGGGCAGAATAGCGCCCGATGCCTTTGAGCTATTGATCGTCTTGGTGGGCAGCGACCTGTGGGAAATGGTCAACGAAATTGAAAAGCTGGTAAACTTTAAAAACGGAAAGATCATCACTAAGGAGGAAGTGGGCGAATTTGTCAAAGCGGGTTTTGATACGGATATTTTTAAGCTTTCTGACGCTCTGGCGGAAAGAAGGTTGAAGGTCGCCTTAAAGCTTATTCACGATCAGATAGAAAGCGGAGAAAACGTCCTCTATCTATTGACCATGCTGACCCGTCAGTTCCGCATCCTGCTTTTGGTCAAGGAAACTTCTAAAGAAGAAAACAATACATATGCCGTCGCTTCACGCTTGGGCCTTCATCCTTTTGTTTGCCAAAAAGCCCTGTCCCAGGTGAAAAATTTCAGCCTGACTGAATTAAAAAATATTTACCAGAAACTGCTGGAAATAGACATTAAGATAAAAACCAGCCAGGCGGAACCGAAAGTCCTGTTTGATATGTTCATTTTTGAAGTGTGTAAGGTTTGATTCCCGGTTATGGTTATTGGGTATGGGGCGTGGCGGTTAGTATGGCCCTAGGGCATGGTTTTAGGGATAAATCCGAAATTCGAAATCCTAAATCCTAAACAGATCCCAATATTTAAATTCCAAAACAAGAAGCTTGGGTTGCCTCTTGACTTTTAATCGTGAATATGCTAGATTATTTTATTATCGGAAAAACCGATAATCATCATTTGCATGGGGCAATGATGCACGAACCTTGAAAGGGGGTTGTCGTATGACGACGAAACACGTTGTCGCAGACGACGTCCTGGGCAGGATCAGCCGGAAGGTCTGGGAACTGATCCGCAGAGTTCTTGAGGGTTCGGTGGATCCCAAAAGGTCTGCTGAAATCGTTCAGCTGGCGCTTGAGGGAGTACCGGAGCCCAGAGATGAGGGATCAAGCTGGGGAACCTATGTTCTGGAGTTACATTGGGCGTGGGACAATGGTCATCAGGAGTTTGTGACCATTGGCATAGAGAAGTTCGATCACCCTATTCCCTTCGAGAGGATTATTGATTCTTCTGCAAAACAGGAGGATAGAGATCAACTTCTAAGAGAGCTCAAAGAAGCCAGTCGCTCAATTGGTCTCAGCGCTCCGATGGGTAGCCCTCGGATGATTCGGCTCTATCGTGTAGTCCGCGTTGACTATTTCGGCTGGGATCCGAGCTTAAGTTTCGGGACCAGACTAGGGCGAGAAGGAGCAGTGGATCTCCACTTCATTTTGAATCCCATCTGTGACTTCGATGACGATGACAAACCGATTCACTGTAGAATCGAGAAGGACTAGCACTCGATAAGAGTTGGGGCCTGCTTAGTAGCGAAAGCGAACAGCAGGCATTTTTATTATATTAAATCTTTTTAAAACAAAACAAAAAAGTGGCCTTAAGCCACCTTTTTAATTGAAGAATTTAACTTTTGAGTAAGGCGTTCAGCTTTTTCGAAAGCCTTGATTTTTTCCGGCCGGCGGTATTTTTTTTCAGATAGCCGTTTGAGGCGGCCTTGTCATAGGCCTTGATCAATTTTTTGGCCAGCTCTCCCGCTTTGGCCTTATCTTTTTTCTCGCAGGATTGGCGGAAAGCAACTGACATTTTTTTTATCGCATTAATGACCGTCAGGTTTCTGGCCCGTCTTTTTTTTGCTTGACGCAGGTCCTTAAAAGCCGCTTTTTGTATGGGCATAAATATATTTATGGGTTAATTAGGTTAAAACTATTGTAGCACAGAATCCTTTCTTTTTCAAGATTTTATGACCTTTGTTATATTTGACGGGAAACAACTTTAGATATAAGATTTAATTTCTCTTTCAAGGAGAGTCCTTTTCATTTTAAAGTGTGCCTAAAAGGAGGTTTGGTTATGAGTGGTCATTTTGGGATGTTTAACGGGGATAAACAGCTTAAGTCGGAGAGATTGGTTTCTTTGTGCCGTTTGGGAGCGACTTCGATTCAGCACCGGGGTCCGGGCTGGACGGGTGTCTCCTATACGAATGGTGACCGGGTTTGGGCCGACGATAAGGCGCCAAAAAAAGTGGAAGATTTCATGACGGAAAGCCTGATGAAAAAGATTTTATCAGACGAGCCGGTCGCTTTAGCCATCCATGTCCAGCAATCCTTAAAGGGAATGCGGGGCAAGATTGACGCTCAACATCACTATGTTCGGGGTGCCCACGGTACCTGGAGTCTTTCGACAGACGGCGCGATTCCGAGAGTCGATGAGCTCAGGGAACAGCTGAAAAGAGAAAAAGTGCCTTTTTATGGGCATTCAACCGCCGAGTTTTTGCTTCTTTCCATTCTGCACATTTACGAAAGCGGTTCGAGTGATCTCATCAAGGCCATGACCCAGGTGATGAATAAAACGGTCGGCGTTTTTTCCGCCTGTTTAATGACCGGAGAAGCGGCTTATCTCTTCCGTGACCGGTTTGCCGGCCAGCCTTTCTGGTTAGCCAGATTCGGCTCGGTCTACGTCTGGGCTTCCGAGTCTTGCGCCATTGACCAAATGCGGTGGGTTCTAGGCGAACCCGAACTTTTCCGGGTTATCCGGCCAGGAGAGATTATTCGGATTGATTGTCGGGATAACTTCGACAGCATTCAAGCGGTGGAGCCGTCTCGGCCTTTGAAGCGATGCATCTTCAATCCCGTTTATACGGCGCGGCCGGACAGTCTGATCGAAAACTATGAAATTGTCGACTGGCAATCAAGGATGGCTTTGATTAAGGAGGGTAGGGTTTCCACCATCGGTACGCATCGGATGAGAGCCGCCCAGTTTTCGTTCGGCCAGAGGGAACTGCCGGAAAATTCCATCATCATCTCGGTTCCGGCTTCCGGCGATTTCTACCAGGATGGTTTGTCCCAAGCCTCTGGCTTAGCCATGCATCATGGCATCGTCAGAAATCCTTACGTTGGCCGAACTTTTTTGGGCCCTTTCCAGGAAGCCAGGGAAGAAATGGCTTTGTTGAAATTCAACCCCTTGCCGGATTTATTCGTCGGCCATCCGAATGTGGTGGTCACCGACGATTCAATCGTCCGGGGAACGAATTTCAAGAAGATTTGTTGGATGCTCCGTCATTGCGGCGCAAAAAATATCCAGCTGCGGATCGGTTCGCCGCCCTACATCGGCGTCTGCCATTACGGCGGTGATACCCGGACCGAAGAGGAATTATTCGCCAATCAGTGTCGGGGTGAAGATGCCCAAGTCGATATCGTCCGCCTCGCCAAGGAGATTGGCGCCGATAGCGTGGAGTATCTTACCCTGGAGAATTTAAAGAAATGTATCGGCTTGATTTCAAATCCTGATGATTACTGCTATTCCTGCTTTGACTGCCAGAGATGGCACGAGGAGGTTTGATCTTTTTCAGCAGACGGCGGCTCCGCAAAGCGAGAGCCGCCTTTTTTTGCCTGATTGACATTTATTAATAATTTTTGTAAGGTTAGGGCAATATTTATGAGATGTGGAGGGTTGAACTTTGACATTTTTTTGTTTATTTCAGCGAAAAAGTGGCTAAGGAGGTGACGGCGATAAGGTTAGTCTAAATCCGGTAAAGTCGGCACAGTTGTTTACAGCAAGGAGGTCAGCGAAATGAAGACGGAAGTGTTCGTAGAATTTTTCCTGGCGCGGCTCGATTACATGCTCAATTACTGGAAAGAAATCGGCGTCAACGACATCTTGCGGTTGCCCAAGTGGTTCAATCTCCAGGCCCTTTACGATAGGAAAGGCGGAGTATTTCCTCTTAACGATCTTCGGAAGATGATCGCCGAGGTATCGGAAAAGGCAAGCGCGGATGAGCTGGAAGGTTTTTTCCGCGGTTTGATCGCGGCCATCAGGTTGCTGGACCTGTCGATAGACTTCGACGAGAAAGACCAGGTCGTCCAGAAAAGAAAGGAATCAAGAGGCGAAGCTGGCCAAGCCGCCGAAAAAGGGGAAGGAGGCTTTCCCAAGAGCGAGAGAATGCAAACCATGGCCGAGGCCTGGCAAGCCTATTCGCCAGGTCCGTCCGGAGAAACTCTCAGGCAAACCTTGGCTCGTTCACTCAATACCTTCGAAGGGAAAGAGTGGAATAATGAGATGACCAAGGCTTTGAAGGCAGCCGGCACAAGGAAAATACAGGTCGGGTACTCTGACCAGGGTAATTTCAGAAATTCCGCGGCTCTGAGAGGATTGCTCAAATCCAAGTCCGGGCTTTAGATTAGTCACTCGTTTCTCCAGAAAAATTAAAGGAGGTGAGATAGTTGGCTCAGACGGAATTGGGGAGAAGAATCGAGAAGAAATTCGGCAAGCAGCCGATCGATGACATCCTACGCCAAGTTTTTCGGATGACTGAGGGCGACATTGATAAAATGTTGCGTTCTATTGATGAGCCGGAACTGACCCGGCCGATTCTGGAACAGGCCTTGCGTAATCTTGGCCTCCTCTCTTCTTCTCCCCGTCCGGCCAATCAGCGGGAGAAGAAAGCGACAAAATCACCAACCCCGCCTGAAGATAGGAGAGATGAAAGTCTGACTTTGGCCGAGGCTTTGCGCTTGGCCCAAAGGAAGGCCAAAGGCAAGGGTTTTTTGCTTGTTTCTGAGATCGACCAGATCGCCCGCCGCTTGTTTTCTTCCGGTGACCACGCTCTGCTTCTGGAATCCCTGGAGGTTTGGCTGGAGGAAAACGGTTTTGTAAGCTATGAGTCGCTGGAAGAAGCGCGTCTGGCCATCAAAACGCGGGCCGTTAAGCGCGTTAAGAGCCTCTCGTCTTTCTGGTCAAACGATCTTGTCCGTCTCTATCTAAGCGAGACCAAAAAAACGCCGTTGCTCAACCGCGAGCAAGAAGAGTCTCTAGGTCGCCGGATGGAGGAAGCCATCTTGGAAATTTTTTCCTTTTTGGCTCTTTCCCAGGTGACCTACACTTTTTTAAGGAGAATCAGCGAAAGCTTGCGGTCTAGTCCGGCTCTGCTGACCGACGTATTCGTCACCGAACAAAAAGGGCGCATGCCCTCTGCTCTGCAGCTGGAACGGAAGAGAAAAGCGGCCATCGCGGGACTTAAGGAGTTGTGTCACGAAGGCGAAGCTTTTTTGCGTCTTAAGAGCCAGTCTAAAGGCTGGGCCGGCAGACGCCAGGCAATGGTTGATCTTTTGGTCAGGCAGGACTTTCAGCCGGATTTTATCGAGACCCTGATGGTTCACGTCATGAAAAATCACACCACGCACTTGCTCGATACGAGGGATCCGGGAGAGTTCAAAAGCGGTCTAAGAAAGGCAATGACCGTTCTAGATGAGGCCAGGCATAATTTCATCGTCGCCAATGTCCGGCTGGTCATCAGTATCGCCAAGCATTATCTCGGCCATGGTCTGGAATTCCTGGATCTTATTCAGGAAGGCAATCTCGGTCTGATGCACGCGGTGGAGAGGTATGATTACCGCAAAGGTTTCAAATTCTCCACTTACGCCACTTGGTGGATTCGCCAGTCGATGTCCAGGGCGCTCGCCAACCAATCGAGGACCATCCGGGTGCCGGTCCACATGATCGGGCATATTAACAAAGTAAACCGGGTAATTCGTTATTTGCAGAAGACAACCGGTCGGTTGGAGTTCGAACCCAAGGAAATTGCCAAACACCTTTTTGGATATTCGGCGGAAAAAGTGGCCCAAGTTCTAAAAGCCGACGCCCGAATGATTTCTCTTCATGGTTTGATTAGTCCCGATGCAGACGGGGATGAACTGATTGATTTTCTGCCTGATCGGAATGCGGTCAGCCCGATAGATGAGGCAGAACAAGCCAGTATCCGGCAGAAACTGGAGGCCTTGCTCGAATACTTAAAGGACAACGAAGCCTTGATCATCTGTTTGCGGTTCGGCTTATGCACCGAGTGGTCGCTGGACGGAGTGGGGCCCAGCGTAAGAGCCATCGAGATTAAGGAACTAAAAGAAGAAGTTGAACTACTGGTTGAACATCACAAAAAGGGCAGCTACCTCACCTTGGAGGAAGTGGGCGCCATCCTTAGTCTTACACGGGAGAGAATCCGGCAGATCGAGGTCAAGGCGATCGTAAAGCTTCGTCACCCCAGCCTTAATCACCCGAAGAAAGCAGCCATTGTCCGCGATCTGTACGCTCTCTACCATTCAGAAGTGGAAAACGATCTTTTTAGCGGAGGAAGAAAAATATAATTGATAAGGACCCGATTCCCTTGACGGAGCGGGCCCTTTTTTATCCCATTATAAATCGCATTTCTAACGGGATTCCTTCTTAATTTGATTTTTTATTTCGGCTATTTCATCCCGTAAACTGGCCGCTTTTTCAAATTCCAGGTTTTTGGCGGCTAGGTTCATCTGGTTTTCCAGATCAAAAAGCAGATGCGAGATTTCATCTTTGGGAATTTTTTCAATATTCACTTTAGGCAACTCTTCTTCGGCGCGTTTGGCGCCGGCCAGGCGGTCGTCGCGGATGGCTTTTTGGATGGATTTCGGGGTGATGCGATGTTTTTTATTATATTCTTCCTGGTATTTTCTCCGGCGGTTGGTTTCCATAATAGCCGCTTTCATCGAGCCGGTGATTTTATCGGCATACATGATGATATGACCTTCCTGGTGGCGGGCGGCCCGGCCCATGGTTTGAATTAAAGCCGTGTCGGTTCTTAAGAATCCTTCTTTATCCGCGTCCAAAATGGCGATTAAAGTCACTTCCGGCAGATCCAAGCCTTCGCGGAGCAGATTTATGCCTACTAACACGTCGTATTTTCCGGTGCGCAGATCTCTTAAAATTTCCAGGCGCTCGAAAGTGTCAATCTCCGAGTGGAGATAATGGACGCTGACATTGGCTTCTTTTAAATATTCGGCCAGCTCCTCGGCCAGTCTTTTGGTCAGAGTTGTCACAAGTACCCGTTGTTTTTTCTTGACCCTTTCTTTAATCTGATGGATCAGGTCATCAATCTGGTTTTTGGTCGGCTTGACCTCAATGGTCGGGTCGAGCAGGCCGGTCGGCCGCAGAAGTTGTTCGACTATTTGCTTCGATTTTTGTAGTTCATAAGGAGCCGGGGTCGCTGAAGTATAGATAACCTGATTGATTTTTTGGCTGAATTCCTCAAATTTTAAGGGCCGGTTATCCAGGGCCGAAGGCAGCCGGAAACCGTATTCAATCAGGACTTTTTTCCGGGAGCGGTCGCCCTCGTACATGCCGCCTACTTGGGGCACGGTCATGTGGGATTCGTCAATGAACATTAAGAAGTTTTTAGGAAAGTAATCAAGAAGAGTGAAAGGCGCCTGCCCGGGGTTCCGGCCGTCAAAATAGCGGGAATAGTTTTCAATCCCGGCACAAAAACCGGTGTTTTTTATCATTTCCAGATCAAAATTTGTTCTCTGGGTAAGCCGTTCGGCCTCCAAGGGCTTATTTTGTTTTTTAAATTCCGTCCGGCGCAAGGTCAGGTCTTTCTTGATTTGCGAGATCGCTTCCTCCTGATTTTCCGGCGGGGTGACATAGTGGGAGGCCGGAAAAATTTTGACATCATTTATGACCTGCAAAGTATCCGAGGTCAGAGGATCAAAAAGAGAAATTTTTTCCACCGTATCGCCGGCGAATTCGATCCGGTAAGCTTCTTCCCGGAGTGAGGCCGGATAAATATCAATGACGTCGCCACGGATACGGAAAGTGCCCCGCTTGAAATCAATATCGTTTCTTTGATACTGAATATTGGCCAGCTGCTTTAAAAAATGAGAGCGTCTTATTATTTCGCCTTTTTTTATTTTAACGCTTAGATTCAGGTAAGCGGCCGGGGCGCCAAGATTATAGATACAGGAAACTGAAGCGACAATAATGACGTCTTTTCTGGTTAGCAGATCCGTGGTGGCCGCATGCCTAAGGCGGTCGATTTCTTCGTTGATCTGGGTCTCTTTTTCGATATAGGTGTCAGTGCGGGGGATGTAGGCTTCAGGCTGGTAATAATCGTAATAGGAAACAAAATAATTGACGGCATTTTTCGGGAAAAATTCCCGAAATTCCGAGGCAAGCTGAGCGGCCAGGGTTTTATTGTGCGAGATGATCAGGGTCGGCCTCTGGACGGCCGCGATGATGTTGGCCATGGTAAATGTTTTGCCCGACCCGGTCACGCCTAAAAGAGTCTGGTCGCGATATTTTTTAGCCAAGCCCGCCACCAGTTTATTTATGGCTTGGGGCTGGTCGCCTTTGGGCTTGAATTTTGCCTGCAGAAGAAATTTCATATTTATCGTCCGGCGGCGCGGGTTAATCTTTTTATTTTTCCGGCCAAAGCGGGCGTCAGTCGATTAGCCGGACAGCGCCAGCGCCAATTATTCTTGTTAGTGGCCGGTCTGTTGAAGCGGGCCTCGGCGCCTAAATCAAGAAAATCCTGGAGGGGCGTGATAAAAGTCTCTATTTTGGATTTTAGGCCGGCTTCGATTAATTTCCGGGTAAAATTGGTTTTTAAGGCCTTTAAATATTTTAAGGCGAATTTCCGGTGGTAAGAGTAGCTGGATTTTTCCAGCCAGCCCCTGGCGGTATCTGTGTCGTGGTTGCCGGTATAGGCGACGCCGCGAACGGGAAAATTCGGCAAAAAGTGAAAATTATCTTTTTCGCCGCTGAAACCAAAAAGCATGACCCGCATGCCGGGAAATTTGAATTTTTCCCTTAAACGGATAACTTCGGGAGTGATCAACCCGAGATCTTCAGCGACAATGGGTAACCGCCCCAGTTTTTTTCTTAGCGTATAAAAAAGCTTATCTCCCGGCACCTTGACCCAGCGGCCAAGGCGGCCGTCTTTTCGGCCGTATTTGATGAACCATAAATCTTGATAGCCTCGGAAATGATCGACACGAATCAAATCGTAGAGGCGGAAAGCCTGTTGAAAACGGTTAACCTGCCAGGCAAATCTGGTTTTTTGTATGGCTTTCCAGTCGTATTGAGGATTGTTCCAGATTTGGCCCCAACGGCTGAAGTAATCGGGTGGCACTCCGCCGACGTAAAACGGCCGGTTCTTTCTGTTCAATAAAAATAATTTCCGGTTGGCCCAGACGTCAACGCTGTCCAAGATAACAAAAAACGGCAGGTCGCCGAATATTTTCACGCCTTTTTGATTGGCATATTTTTTTAAAGCCAACCACTGGCCAAAGAAAATCCACTGCTCGTATTTATAAAAATCAATCAACCTATCCAATTTTTTCTGCCAGACGGACATAACTTTTTGATCTCTGTTCGCCAATGGTTTCGGCCAGCGGGACCAGGGCCGGCCGCGGAAATGATCCTTTAAGGCCATGAAAAAAGCGTAATCGGAGAGCCAGGCCTTTTCCTTTTTTTGGAAAGCCAGATATCTTTTTTTCTGTAATTTATTGCTTTGGCGGTAGAAAAATTCATAGGATTTCTTGAGGAGGATTAATCTCTGTTTTTTTATGAGATCATATTGAGCGGGTTTAACCGGCAGTCTCGGCGGCAAGTCCTTTTTAGCGAGCAGATTGTCTTTTACCAGCTTTTCCGGGCTGATCAAAAGCCAGTTACCGGCCATGGCGGAAGAGGAAGCGTAGGGGCTGCCGATATTATCATAATCATCCGGAATATTAAGGGGCAGGATTTCCCAGATTTTTTGGCCGGATTTTTCCAGGAAATCGACAAATTGAAAAGCAGCCGAGCCAAAATCGCCCAGACCGTAAGGACTGGGTAGACAAGTGGGGTGAAGTAAAATACCGGATGATCGTTTCATATCCCTTAATGATATAGGAAGATTGCATATTTGACAATTATATATTTATTTGGTATAATATATTTAGTTAGTAACTAAACTGATAAATTCAAATTTATCCCCGTTTTCTCCCATCATTATTTACTCCAAAATATTATAAAATATGAAAACCAAGAGAATAATAATGGGTTTAAGCTTGAGCTTTATCCTAACAGGCTTGGTTTTTGTTACCGGCGGTAAAACAGCGGCCAATCCTCAAGTCTTAGGCGCCTTTGATCCGCCTTTCATTTGGCCTTCGGCACGGACGGCTATTCCTGTGTGGATGACCGCTGACCGTTATGGCACGGTTCCACCGATGGACAAAACTTACATTTTGAATTTTTGGGCTGGCCATTATGACCTGTTGTTGGACGGACAGCCTTACGATGAGGTTAAGGCCATAAATCCTAATATCAGAAATTTGTCGCCTGGCTCCCTGAGTTATTTTACGATGTATACGCGGCCGGAATACAGCACGGGTGAGCATTACTGGGGCGGGATAGGAGAATTAAAAACCTGGGTGGAGGCCCACTGGCAGGAATATGCCTGGGCGAGTCAATTCACGGACGCGGCCGAAGCTTTTGAAGATTGTTTTATTCATGTCAATCAGGAAGTGACCGCCAGTTTTGTTAAAACAACGGAGGAATATATCATACCGGCCTATGATCCGGCCAATCCTAAACTTTCCCGTTTGCCAGGACCCTGGGACATAGACTATGACTGGATGATGAATGTCGGTTCGCCCGTATACATTTCATTTTGGCAGGATTACTATATGCAGCAGCTTGGAGCGCAAGCCACCGAAGGAGTGTTTTTGGATTCGACAGGCTCGGGTTGGATCCATTTATGGGTTGGTCCGACAAAAACCGTGGAATATAACACTAATGATGACGATACTGCTAGCCGGCTGACATTTACCAATGATATAAGAAGCTTAACCGCCTCGGTCCAGGCGGGTTTGCAGAGCTCTTATCCGGATAAAAAATTAGCGATTAATGATTATAATACTTTTGAAGCCAACGTCACGCCCAAAATGCTGGATTTTCAAAATCAAGCGGACATTCTTTGGCGGGAAAACGGCATTCATAATAACAGGACTTCCACTGATATGAAGAATGAAATTGAGGCGGACATCCGGGCCACTGAGGCCGGCAAGATCGTTGTTTTGGATCAAAGCGTCGAACTTTGTAGTTCTGTTATTTATTGTGGCAATAGCGATGTTTCATACGAACCCTGGAATGATCCGGCTTGCATGGCCTGCGTTGATCAGGAACGACGGGCGGGGCTTGCTGCTTATTATCAGGTGATGAATGATAATATATATTTTTCCTCGGTCGTGGATTTATTTTTTGCTAAATTTCCATTTCATGAGGAAGACCCGGCGATTTATGCCTGGTACGACGCTATGGGTTATGATATCGGTCAGCCCGTCAGCGGTTTTAATAGTGATTGGGCTCATGGTCAGGATCCTTCCCAGCCCGGCCTGACTTATTATGTTTTTGCCCGGGAATATACAGACGCCTTAGTGTTATTCAAAGCCAAGCCGGCGGGATCGCCCACCCACGGCGTTTACGGGGCAAATTCTGAAACCATTCATCAGCTTGACGCCGCTTACCGGCCCTTGAAACCTGACGGTACTCTTGGCGATCCGGTCACCAGTGTCACTTTACGCAACTGGGACGGGGCGATTTTAATCAAGCCGGATACAACCCCTCCGGCGGCCGTCAACGATCTTAGCGGCGATTAAGTCTATTTATTATCGAAATGCCGAAAATTAAGAATAGGAACAAGAAAAATAATCATAATAATATGAAAACGGCGGTTACCATTAAAATAAAGACTCCAGTCGGTGTTCTTGTAGTGCCGCAAATATTTATCGGTGTCTGCTACGTGGTAGGCGTGATCGGTGTCGGAGCCATTCTAATAATAGCGGCCATTGGCTTGGCCGTCCCGGGTGTCGCGATACCGTATAAAGTGAGCGCGACCGGCAGCTCAAATTCCGTCACTCTGACTTGGACGGCGCCAGGCGATGATAACGCGATCGGTTTAGCCGATCAATATGATATTCGCTACTCAACTTCCCCGATTACCGAGGAAAATTTTTCCGCCGCCACGGCCGTGGTCAACCCCCCCGTGCCTCAGGCCGCCGGCGCCACGGAAACCTTTGAAGTAACGGGTCTGGAGCCGGACACTCTTTATTATTTTGCCTTAAAAACAGCCGATGAAGTTCCGAACTGGTCGTCTATTTCCAATATAGTGAGTAAAAAGACGGCCCCGGCCTACGTCTGTACGCCTTCATGGTCCTGCACCGGCTGGTCGGTCTGCCGAAACAGTCTCTCCACCCGTCAATGCATAGACTTGAATAATTGCGGGACGGACAGCGGCAAACCGATCACCCAAAGATCTTGCACGATGCCGGTCCCCACTTGCACCGAAAGCTGGTCTTGCGGCAGCTGGAGTGTTTGTTATAACAGTTCGCAGTCCCGGACCTGCACTGACGCGAATAGTTGCGGGACGGTAATATATAAACCCGTTACTCAAAGATCTTGCATCATGCCGGTTCCCGCCTGCACCGAAAGCTGGTCCTGCGCTGATTGGGGCGATTGTCAAAATAGTATACAGTCCCGGACCTGCACTGACGCGAACAGTTGCGGGACGGAAACAACTAAGCCCGATACCCAAAGATCCTGCACGATGCCAGTTTCTGCCTGTACCGAAGATTGGTCCTGCACCGATTGGGCCGATTGTTCCCGGGGTTTCCAGCGCCGGGTTTGTCTCGATCAAAATGATTGCGGTACGACTGACGATAAGCCCGAAGAAGTCATTTCTTGCGCCGTCGGGGGGCAGGAACCCTTAAGTCCTCAAGAAAAATACCTGGTGGTTAGTCCGACTTTGCGTAGCGGGCCACACGTCAGGCTTTATCGCCGTAATTTTCAACTAAAGAGCCAATTTTTCGCCTATGATCTGAATTTTAGAAACGGCGTGAACGCGGCCTTGGGCGACGTGGACGGGGACGGATCAGTAGAAATATTGACGGGCACCGGTCCGGGGAGCGCGCCTCACGTCAGAATTTTTGACACCAATGGACAGGTTAAATATCAATTCTTCGCTTATCCCGAACATTTTCGTATCGGCGTCGTTCTGACCACGGGCGATATCGACGGTTGCGGCCGGGATGAGATTATCGTTGCGCCTCAGGCCAGGGGCGGCGCGCAGATTAGAATTTTTAAATTCCAGCCGGAAAACAAGAGTTTCACCGTTTACAACCAGTATTTTGTCTATCCCCTGAATTTTCGTTTAGGCCTGAATCTTGCTTCGACCGATTTGAACTTGGACGGCCGGGCGGAAATCATTGTTGCCCCGATTTCATACGGCGGCCCCCATGTCCGGGTCTTTAATATCGATCCCGTCACAGGCGATCTGAAACTCTACAGTCAGTTTTTCGCCTATGATTATTATTTCCGCGGCGGCGTCAATCTGACGACCGGGGATGTCGATAACGACGGCCGCGAAGAAATTATCACCGGTCCCGGCACCACCGGCGCTTCGCACATCAGGATCTTTGACGATTGGGGCCGGATTAAATACCAATTTTTCGCCGCGAACATCATTTTCCGCGGCGGGGCAGAGGTGGCCAGTTTTGATTATGATTTGGACGGAGCGGACGAAGTGATCACGGCCACTTATTCCGCCGGCCCGCCCGGAGTATTCGTCTTCGATAAAAAAGGGAACGAATTTATCAGAACGATTAATTTTTCCGCCTACAGTGAGTTATACCGCGAGGGTATCCGCATCGACGCATACTAAATGACGGCTGGACGTTTACTAAGTATTGGTGATATTATTTAGGCATGATTTCTTATCTCCGCGGCAAAGTAAAAATCAAAAGCGATAAATATGTTATTCTGGACGTGGCCGGCGTCGGCTACCAGATTTTTGTCAGTCCCGCCGCCCTGAAAGAATTGGGGGACAAGGAAGAAATTGAGCTTTATACTCATCTTTATTTGCGTGAAGACGGCCAGGAACTTTACGGATTTTTGAATCTGGAAGAAAAGGAGTTTTTTGAACTGCTATTAAGCGTTTCCGGTGTGGGCCCCAAAGGCGCTTTGGGGGTTTTGGCCATCGCCTCGCTTTCGGCGGTGAAAAAAGCGATTATCCACGGCGACCCGGCCGTGCTGATCAAGGTTTCGGGCATCGGCAAAAAAACCGCCGAGCGCATCATCGTGGACCTGAAAAATAAAATAGACATCCTGCCGGGCGAAGACCAGACCATCTATCCTTCCGAAGTGGGCGACTCGGCCGCCATCGACGCCCTGGTCGGTTTGGGCTATTCGGCCAGTGAAGCCAGGGATGCTTTAAAAGAAGTGGACAAGGAAATTCCTGAGGTGGAGGAAAGGGTGAGACAGGCATTGAAGTTATTGGGAAAAAAGTAGGTCAGATGTCGAGAGATTAAGATATTAAGATATTGAGCGATTAAGCGACTAAGATATTAAGTTCTCATTTTAATATAAAAACCATGAAAAACCAAAAAGGCGTTATCAATCTCGCCTTGCCCATCGTTATCGCCGTGGTCTTGCTGGGCATTATCGCTTTTGGCTATTTTTGGTATCTGCCGAAGGTAAATGAAAATAATAATGCGAACACAAACCAAGTGGCGGTTAACACCAATGTAAGCCAAAACCAAAACGCCAATTCAAACCAGAATACCAATGCAACGGTTGTCGTGAATGGAAATGCGAATACTAATTCTAATACGAATACGGCGGTTGATACGACTGGGTGGAAGACGTACGCAAATACAACTTACAGTTACGTCGTAAAATATCCCACCAGTTGGGAATTAGGGGATAGTAATCCAGCAAATGTTTTTTTTAAGAATGGCACGTATGGCAGTGCTTATGAAGGTGGTGATACGGGTATAAGAATAAAATTTTATAACTCGCCCGACGACATGGCTACATTAAAAGGACCAGTGGATGGCACACATTATAGTTCTTTGGCGCAATGGATTCAGGCAAATAAGAATTATGTACCCGAATTAGCCGTCGTTAGCTCTAGCTTTTTAGGATTAACCGGGCACGAAGCGGCATGGCCGGCGATGGCAGGGGAATATAGATTTTTTCTAGAAAGGAACAGTAAAATAATGGTTATAAGTTTGATATATCTAAATTCACCAGCAAGAAATATAAATAGCATTGGTCGGCCAGAATTTACCGCCGAAGAACAAGCATTCTTTGATTCTTTTCAATTCACCGACGAAACCGCGGGGTGGAAGACGTATACGAACGAAGATTATTATTTTACTATCAAATATCCAGAAAAAAGTAATTTAGAATCTGATGGTGGTTGGGATATTATTATAACGCCTGGTATTGACAACTGCTCTTTTAGATTTGATGGACGGGGTTTAGGTCGCGGTTTGGAATCTTATATCGGTTTAGAGGATGAAGGTGTTGAAATTGACGGCAAAAATTATGAGAAAAAACGTTTCGCTTTTCCTAGCAGAAGAATCGGAGTTGAAGTGATATTATTGGAAAATAATATATCACATATTGAACTTGATTATCCTGATAATGAAGAAAATTCGGAATGCAGCGGTTTATTAAGCGATATGCTTTCCACCTTCCAATTCGCCGATTAATTAATAAAACCAAAATAAAGCTAAAAATTTTTAATCTAAAAAATCCTATGAAAAACCAAAAAGGCGTTATCAATCTCGCCTTGCCCATCGTTATCGCCGTGGTCTTGCTGGGCATTATCGCTTTCGGCTATTTTTGGTATCTGCCGAAGGTAAATGAAAACAAAAACGCGAACACAAACCAGGTGGTAGTAAATACAAATGTCAATCAAAACGCCAATTCAAACCAGAATACCAATGGCACGGTTATCGTAAACGGGAATGAGAATGTTAATTCTAGTGCCAATACGAATACTAATACGGTTGTAAATTCAAATACGAATACAGCGGGATATGAGACATATACTAATAACACACTTAAATTTTCTATTAAGCATCCAGCTGGCTGGACTATAGATGATGCAAGCACGCCGAACAAAGTATGGTTTAATCCTGTTGGTACAGAACAATTGGACAGCATTGAAGTTGAAACGAGAAGCTTGACTGATTGGTTAGCTAGTTTTGATTCAGATATAGTTGAACAACGGACAATAACTGTTGATGGGTATACCGGTACTCAAGTCGATCTCACCGCTTTTTTCTTGCAAGAAACAGCAATCCCTAAAGATGGGCAATTATATATTATTCGATCCAATAGATATATTAAGGATCTTAATTTATTATCCACTTTCCAATTCACCGACGAAACCGCGGGGTGGAAGACGTATATTTCAACTTTAGCAAACTTCACCATCGATTATAACCCTGATTGGATGACCACGGGATTTGAGGGTTTGCAATCGACGTTTGGACCGAATTCTGATGTACTTTATTTTCACTCGCAGCCGTCGAATGGTGATTATATCTGCGTGGATATTAGAATTGGTTCAACCGTGAGCAACTTCTCTCTCACGGGCGGCGAAGTTATTGCTACGCTCCCGAACGGATTGAAGATTTATCAGCAGCAAAAGATGTATCAAGATAAAAGTTATCCGATGCTGACGCTGACAAGAAGTGATACTAGCGTCATTACTGCACCAAATGGGCAACTACTTTGGGTAATGGCCATGTTTAATTGTGTTCAGGGTGATATTGGCAACACCAGCCTGAATTACCAACAACAATTGAGTGATGAGCGTTTTTTACAGGCAATTGAGATGCTTAAAACCTTTGCCTTTTCTTCATAGATTTGGGTCTTGGTCAAAAAAATTCCTCATTACGATATTCGAAAATAAAAAAACCAAAATAAAGCCGAGAGGGGAAGCTGACGAAGCTTCCCTTTCTTGTTGTAGGTGGTAGATGAGGGCATGGCTGCATTGAAGGGGCCAGTTTATTTTTTGGAAATCCTAATTTCTAATGTCTAATTTCTAAACAAATTCCAAATTCAAAATCCCAAATTCTAAACCGTTTTTGGTAATTGGAAAATTGGGGCTTCGAATTTGTTTAGAATTTCGTATTTCGGATTTCGAATTTATCGCTAAGCTTGAATTTTATGGCATTTTATTGGATAATATAATAACATATGGAAGTCCAAGAAATTAATGATAAAGAAAAATGGGATGGTTTTTTAGCAAAACAAGCCAAGAGCCAATTTTTGCAGTCCTGGCTTTGGGGGGAATTCAAGAGGGGCCTGGGAGTAGATATTTGGCGATTTGGGATCCTAAAAAATGATGAATTAGTTGGCGCCTGCCTGGTTTTAAAAAGTCCCTTGCCTTTGCATAATAATTATTTATACGCGCCCCGAGGCCCGGTTTTCAGTTTTAACTTAAATTCCGAAGAAATAAGCGCGGGTTATGGATTATTAACGGAAAAAATCAAGGAAACCGCCAAGAAAGAAGATCCTATCTTTTTGAAAATTGAGCCGACTATTGAAAAACCCTTCAGTTTGAACCTGGAAAAGATCGGTTATCGTTCGGCCAAGACCATCCAGCCGCCGGACACGGTAATTTTGGATTTGACCAAAAGCGAAGAGCAGCTTTTAGCCGAGATGCATCCGAAAACCCGCTACAATATCCATTTGGCCGAGCGCAAGGGCGTAAAAGTAATTTTTTCCCGGGATAAAAAAGACATCGAGGTTTTCTACAAGCTTTGCCAGGAAGTGAATGAAAGAGAGAAAATCAATTCTTTTTCCCAAAAGTATTATGAAAAAATGTTTGAAGTTTTAGGCCCGAGCCTGAAGATCATTAAGGCGGAATTTGAAGGCAAGGTCCTGGCCATTAATTTGAATATTGATTTTGGCGATATGGAAACTTATAATCACGGCGCTTCAAGTTCTGCGTGCCGTAACGTGATGGCGCCGCATTTGCTACAATGGGAGTCAATCAGGCAAGCAAAAAAAGAGGGTTATAAATATTATGATTTCCGCGGCATCGCGCCCAGTGACGACCCGAACCACAAATGGGCGGGAATCACCCGCTTTAAAAAAAGTTTTTCCGCCAATACCGCCCATTATCTGGGAGCTTATGACTATGTTTTTAAATCATTGCTTTATCAATTCTATTTATTGGGAAAGAAAGTCAAGTGATCAATAATAATAATACGGCGATTCAGAATCAGCCCAGAACGCGATACGTCCTTTTGGATCTAATCCGCGCCTTGGCGGTTTTAGGCGTGATCCTCTGGCATCTTAGCGCGGATTACGGCGTTTTTATGAACGGTTATCTAAGTATCGGCGGCATTTATTACATAAGTTTGGGCAGCTTGTCGGTCTCCGTTTTTATTATTTTATCCGGTCTGGTCCTAAGCCTAGAATACAGGAACATTGAAATAAAATTCCGTCATTTCATCGCGAAGAGACTGCTTAGGATTTACTCGGTTTATGTCTGCATTTTTTTATTTACGCTTGTCTTGTTTTTAACACTGGATTCAGGCTATAAAATTTCATTTTTAGAATTTTTCGGCACGTTTTCCGGTTTTGGGGCTTTTTTTGGCCTCTGGCGGGGAGGTAACCCCTATTATTTCTATCATCTGTTAAATCCCAGCTGGTTTATCGGTATGATCATATCTCTGTATCTGTTTTTTCCGTTATTGAGAAAATTTATCCAGTCATACCGTATCGGAGCCGTTATCAGTCTGCTGATCGTCAGCATAATTTTCCGCACCTTGCTCTTTGGCAATTTCATGGCCTTTATGACCGCTCCAGAATGGTTCCCTCTTGGCCGGGTATTTGAGTTCGGCCTGGGCATATACTTGGGTCTGGTTATTAAGCCGGATATCTGGAAAATATTGAATACGGGTCTTAAAAAAGAGAAGGCGCTGAAATTCCTCGGAGAGATTTCTTTTCCGCTTTTTTTAGTCCATTATCCGCTGCAGTGGATATATCTGGAGTTGCTGCTGAAAATCGGGGTCAAACCCTTCTTAGCCGTCATTTTGTATCTTGCCGCTTCCGTCTGGCTAAGCTGGTTTTTCCTCTATCTTTCAAAGATCATCTTGGCGAAGGTGAAATATTACTCTAGAATATAAGTATGATCAAAAAAGTCGTCATTTCCGCGGCCGGCCGCGGCACAAGAATGAAAGAGTTAACGGCTGACAGGCCCAAGCATCTTTTAGAGATCGCCGGCCATCCCTTTCTTTATTATCTTTTGGACCGTCTTTCTAAGGCCGGTTTTTCCGAAATGATCCTGGTGGTCGGCTATAAAAAAGAAGCCTTTAACGAGTTCATAAGTAAATATCCTTTTAAGCTGGCCGTCATCGATCAGCATGAGATTTGCGGCGAAGATTACGGGACAGCCATACCGATTAAAGCCGCCCAGAAATTAGTAGGTACCGATGATTTTGTGGCGGTGGCCGGCGACAATCTTTATTCCGTGCGGGACCTGAAAAAGGTCTTGATCGATGATAAGCTGAATTACATCAGCGGTTTATCGGTCACCAATCCTTCCGGCTTTGGTTATCTGGAAACGGATAATTTCGGCTATTTACGAAATATTGTCGAGAAACCGAAAGTGTATCCGCCGGGCCCCTGCTTTATTAACTGCAGCTTATACAAGTTCACGCCGGAAATTTTTGAATCAATCGGCCGCATTGGTTTATCGGTCAGAGGCGAATACGAAATCACCGACGCCATCAAGCGTCTGGCCCGAGAAAAGAAAGTAAAAATGGTCACCCTGGAAGATTTTTGGCTGGATTTTGGCCGGCCGGAGGATATTGAGAAACTGGCCAAGCATTTGTCCGGTGAGTAGTCGGTTTCGTTCTTCGGCGGCGTATTTGATTACGTTTATCGTCAATCGTCTACCGAATTATCTTATGAAACACGAATCACGAATGACGTAACGAAGGATGCAACCGAACAACAAATAAAAAATACTTGTCCCCTTAGTTTCCCCCTTCGGGGGATCACCCGTAGGGTGACAATGGACAATTTAAATACTTGTCCCCTTAGTTCAATGGATAGAATGCAAGCTTCCGGAGCTTGAGATAGAGGTTCGATTCCTCTAGGGGGCAATATAATAATTATGCTTTATAATTAATAAAATAATATGAGTGATTTACAACTCATTCTGGGTTGGGGTTCGCCCATCGGTATCGGAATATTCCTGGCTTTACTCGGTTTGATGATTTTCCTTCTTTCCCGGGCGGGTAAAGAAAAGAAAAAAGAATAAAGGACATCCCATCATGAATTTTTAGGGTGATTTCGGCTTGTTTTATTCTATCCAAATTATGATATAATAAAATCATGAGAGGGGAATACAAATTAGACTGTGGATAATTCGGGGGGCGCTTTGTAAAAAGCGCTTTTTTCGTTCTTTTCAACGTCGCGACAGGAGGTTATCGTCAAACTCAACGGAAAAAAAGGAATTCTTTCGGTTTCCATCACGGACCGGAGTGTCAGAATCAACGGCGAGGTTTTTCACGCCATTAACGGACACAAGAAGCCTGACTATACGTTCGAGGGTGTTCGTTACGACAATGACGAAGAGATGAAAATCGCCCAGATGCTTTTCGAAATGGGCATTTCTTTTCTTCACCACGTGGAGTTTGAATTCAGAAGCCTTGGCAATGGCGGTAAGCATGCCATTTGGTGTCCGGATTTTGTCTTCGGCCAGCCCCTTCGCTGGACCGGCGAAAAATGCAACGGTTCGGTCATCATCGGTTTGGAGGTCAAGCGCTCGCACGTTAAGGGTAAACCTCTTTCCCGATCACGCTCGCTGCTGGCGGACAAGGGCATCCCTATCTTGCTCGTTGACCGCGATACGGTAGTCCGATATTTCCAAGAGGGAAAGAAACTTCCCCTAAAGCCAGTCAGAATGACTAACGCGGCTTGAAGCCGATAGCCCCGTCAGGACCGGAAATGACGGGGCTTTTTCTTGCTTGAAAATTACCCTTTTTCGGTATAGGATAATGGATGTATGGCAAAAATAAAAGAACTTATTTATTCGACAAAAAAGCAATTTGAATTGATTAATATTACGGCTGAAGTAAACAAATTCGTGGCTGATTCGCGGGTTTTGGAAGGAGCGTGCTTCGTCTTTAGTTTGCACGCGACAGCCAGTCTATACCTGAACGAGAATGAGCCGGGGGTCAAAGAAGATATATTGCAGGGTATACTTTCCCTGGCGCCGGAAAGCAAAGATTATAAACATAATGTTATTGATGGCAACGCCCGGGCCCATATCCTGGCGGCCATTGTCGGTTCTCACTTAACTTTGCCTGTCATTGGTGGTAAATTAGCTTTAGGCACCTGGCAGGAGATATTTTTTGTGGAGCTGGACGGGCCCCGGCCGGCTCGCAAAGTAATTATAAAAATTATTGAAGGTTGATTAATTTAATATATGGAAATAGGGGTTAGCACTTTCGTAAAAACTGGGAAAAATTATCTGGAAAGGTTTAAAGATTTAGTTAACCTTGGTTTTAAAAACATTGAATTTTATAACAGTGAGACAAGGATCAGGACCGTGGATCTTTCTTTCTTGAAAAAAATAAAAAGAAAGAAACATCTGAACTATTCGTTGCATTCCATGGTTCAGGATTTGTTTTGTGCGGATAAGTCAATCGCCGAGGCGGAATATTATTGTTTAAAAGGTGAAATCCATGCGGCTTCACTTATAGGTTGTTCAAGAGTGATATTCCATATCGCAAAAAAAACTGCTTTATCGGTTAAAGAAAAAAGTCAATTGTCCGCCTTAATTATTTGGGCGCGTAAACAGTCAATTAAACTTTGTCTAGAAAATAATCATTCTGTCGGCGCGTTTAGCGGTGCTTATCTGATGCAAATCAAAAGTATTTTTCCGTCATTATACTTTTGCCTCGACATCGGTCATCTGAACATTGTTTTAAATAGAAGAGAAGGCATTGATATGAATAAATTTTTGTCAGCGCTTAAGAACAAAATTTTGGAATTACACATTAACAGTAATAATGGTCTTCGCGATCAACATCTCGCGTTAGGGAAAAAAACTGAAAAATATTTCATGGATATTCTTAAATCTTTGAATAATAAAAATATAGCCGTAATTATTGAGACTAGGGATATTAAGCAAGCTTTAAGAACAAGAAATTTCATAAAAAGTATTGAAGGGAGGTGAAAACAATGGCGGAAGAAAAATTAATCGGAAAAGTCACTCATTTTTTCAGTAAAATCAGCGTGGCCGTTTTGAACTTGTCAGAAGATAATTTGAAAGTAGGCGAAAAAATTCATTTTAAGGGTGGCGATCGCGATTTTGAACAGACAGTCACTTCCATGCAGGTTGAGCACGAGGATATCGCGGAAGCGAAAAAGGGCGATGACGTGGGTTTAAAAACCGATGCCCCGGTCAGAGAAGACGATCAGGTTTTTAAGGTTATTGAATAGATCAAAGATTTTCGACATATGAGGAAAATAATTTTTATTTTTCTTTTGTTTATCTTGGCGATAACAGTTTCTGCCTGCGGGAAAAAGACCGTGAGCCAGAATACAAATTCTTCGGGTTTGGTCGATATTGCGACGGGCGCGGCCGATGTCAAGATAAAGGAAAGCGCGGAGAAGAATTTAGCCATCGCCGAAGCGAGAGACATTTATAGAGTGAAAAAAGAACAAGGTGAGGACCTATCAGCCGGACCCTGTCTTTCTAATGACCTGATTGAAGATTGGGTTTTGGATATCGCGCATAATCCCCGCCAAGACGTGGATAATGAACCGGCCAATCAATGCGAGGCTTACCGGAACGGTCAGGCCCATCATTTTGTCGAGTTTGATCTGGATGGGAATTTGATTAGGGCGGAGTGATTAAGATATTGAGCGATTAAGATATAATTAGAAAATACAGAGCGGGTTTTCCAACCCGCGATGGGAAAATTATTTAAATGAGCCTAAAAAAATATCAGCAAAAAAGAAAATTTGCCAAAACGCCGGAACCTAAGGGCAAGGAGATAAAAAAATCCTTAAGCCGTTTTGTCATTCACAAGCATCGGGCGAGTCACCTGCATTGGGATTTACGCCTGGAGTTGGACGGCGTCTTGAAATCCTGGGCGGTGCCTAAAGAGCCGCCGGTTAAAACGGGTATCAAGCGTTTGGCGGTAAGAGTGGAAGATCATCCCGTGGGTTACATTGATTTCAAGGGCACGATTCCAAAAGGCAATTACGGCGCCGGCCAGGTGGAGATTTGGGACCAGGGAAAATTTTCTTTATTAAACCGTTCTATAAACGAAATAAGTTTCTTACTTTCAGGCCGGCGCCTCAAGGGCCGATATCTGTTGATTAAGCCCAAAGGGAGCCGTTTCGGCCGGAAAGCATGGTTATTTTTTAAACGCGAGAACAAATGATATTGGTCTACGTTATTTGCAAAGATATTAAAGAGGGGCGTAAAGTCGGTTTCGCCTTGCTAAAAAATAAGCTAGTCGCTTGTTATAATTTATGGCCGATTGAATCGGCCTGTCGATGGCAGAGCAAAATAGCAAAAAATAAAGAAGCGGCCTTATTATTAAAAACCGTCGCTAAAAATTACCCGTCTATCGAAAAGCTGGTCAAAAAATGCCACTCTTATCAAGTACCCTGTATTTTTTCCATAAAACCTGATAGAATAGAAAAACATTACATTCAGTGGCTAAAAACGGTGACCAAATAAATCATGGTTTTTTATAAACGGGACAAAACAACACAAAAATTAGTCTTAGTGGGCGTGCGGCAGGTGAATGGAAATATTATGGCTATTGAGTATCTGCAAAATTCCGATCCGAAATATATTGACGGGCTTTTTTTCTTTGCGAAGCGTTACGGCCGGGCGACTTTTGAATGGGAGGGGGATGTTTATGAGATCATCCGCAATAGAAACATAACCTATACTGTAAATAAACTGGGGAGTGAGGTCGAGAAAGAAATAATGGAATTTCGATGAAATCTTTCTTAAAAAAAATCATACCTCGGTTTATCATCCTTTTCTACCATCGATGCTTGGCCCGACTGGCGGTTTTTTTATACCGGAATCCTTCAAACAAGCTGGTCGTGATCGGCGTAACGGGCACCAACGGCAAATCCACGGTGGCTAATTTCATCAGCTTGATTTTGGCGGAGGCGGGTTTTAAGGTTGGTTTGACCTCGACCTATAATTTCAGGATCGGTCAACAAGAATGGCTGAATAACAAAAAAATGACGATGCTCGGTCGCCTGGCCCTGCAGCGGTTCTTGGCCCGGCTGCATAAAGCCGGGTGTCAGTATGCGGTGATCGAAACCTCTTCAGAAGGAATAATGCAGTCGCGTCATCTGGGCATTAATTATGATATCGCGGTCTTTACCAACCTGACGCCTGAACATATCGAAGCGCACGGCAATTTCGAGAATTACAAAAAAGCCAAGGGCAAATTATTCAAACACTTGACCCAAAGAAAAAGAAAAAAGATCAACGGAAAGATCATTGATAAGATTTCCGTCGTTAATCTTGATGACCCGCACGCCGATTTTTTTATTTCTTTTCCGGCGGACAAAAAATACAGTTACAGTCTTAAAAATAAAAGCGGAGACCAGGAAGTTAAAACAATCCGGGCGGAAAACGTTTCAGTTAAAAAAGAGGGAAGCAGATTTCATGTCGGCGGCCAGGAATTTATATTGCCCATGTTGGGCGAACACAATATTTATAACGCCCTGGCGGCTTTGACCGTCGGTCTTTCGCAAGACATTTCTTTGGTTAAGGCGAAAACAGCTTTAGAAAAAGTAAAAAGTTTGCCCGGCCGCTTAGAATTTATCAGGGAGGGGCAGAATTTTACGATTATCGTTGATTATGCCCCGGAAGTCGTTTCCTTGAACAAGCTTTACGAGGTCGTAAAATTATTTGATAAAAATAAGATTATTCATGTCTTGGGTTCTTGCGGTGGCGGAAGGGACAAGGCGAGACGGCCGATTTTGGGCGAAATCGCCGGCCAAAAAGCGGATCTGGTTATCGTGACCAACGAAGATCCGTATGACGAAGACCCGATGGCCATTATTGATTCGGTCGCCGCCGGCGCGGAAAAAACGGGGAAGATAAGGGGGCAAAACCTATTTACCGTATTAGATAGGCGTGAGGCAATCAAGCTTGCCCTACAAAAGGCAAGAGCCGGCGACCTGGTCTTACTGACCGGTAAGGGAGCGGAACAGGCTATTTGCGTGGCGGGTGGCAAAAAAATTCCCTGGGACGAGAGAACGGCGGTTAAAGAAATATTGTCTGAATCGGCATAAATTGTGGATAAACTGCGTATATTATTTTTTATCAACCACGTATTTATTGGCAAATAAGGATATATTTAGGCTAACTACAGCTAAATATCCTAATATTGAATGATTTTTCGCTTTTTTACCCTAAAATATTTGACAAGTTAAGCATATTGGGGTATATTTTTTAGTACAGTCTTTTACAATATCACTCATTTTATACTATCCATACCAAATATTTAGTCTTCTAACGTTATAACTAAGCCTATTTTTTTAAAATAGGTATTTTAGACTTTAAGGACTTTTTTTAAAGTCCATTATCCCCTCGCCCCCTGTTTTTTTTAAAAGGGGGGAGTTTACGGGGAAGGAAGTACATTAATGTCGGCCGACTACCAAGGTAGGAAAATTTTTACTAAACTTCATGAAGCGATCACCTTACCCGATCTTATTGAAGTGCAAAAAAGATCGTACGATTGGTTTTTTCGTGAAGGTTTAAAAGAGCTTTTCGAAGAAATTTCTCCCATCAAGGATTTTATCGGGAGAGATTTAGAGCTCTATTTTTTGGACTTTTATTTGGATGAGCCGAAGTTTAATGAAGCTCAGGCCAAGGCCAAAAATGTCACTTTTGAAGCGCCTTTAAGGGTGAAGACGCGTCTGCATAATAAAAAAACCGGCGAGATCAAGGAACAGGAAATTTTCTTGGGTGATTTTCCCTTAATGACCGATCGTGGAACTTTCGTGGTCAACGGGATTGAAAGAGTGATTGTCTGCCAGCTGATTCGTTCCGCTGGCGTTTTTTTTACTTCCGAAGTAATCCGCGGTAAAAGATTTTACGGCGCCAAGATTATTCCAAACCGTGGCGCCTGGCTGGAGATCGAAACGGATATGAACAATGTTATCGCCGTTAAGATCGACCGCAAAAGAAAAGTGCCGATCACCGCGCTCTTGCGGGCTTTTGGCTATTCTTCGAACGAAGAGATTTTGGCGCTTTTTAAAGATACTGACAATCATCCCGTAAATAAATATATTAATTCCACTATTACCAAAGACATTTCCCGTAATGAGAGCGAGGGCTTGAAGGAAGTATACAAGAGAATTAGGCCGGGTGATCTGGCGACGGTTGATAACGCTCGCGATTTGATCTATAAAATGTTTTTTTCTTTTGACCGATATGATTTCGGCAAAGTCGGGCGCTACAAACTGAATCATCGCTTCGGCTTTAATTTTTCCATGGATAAGCAGCACCGTGTTCTGCAAAAAGAGGATCTGATGGCCATTATCAAAGAAATCATCCGACTTAATAATTCTCAGAAAGAGGCGGACGATATCGATCATTTGGGCAATCGTCGGGTGCGCGCGATCGGCGAGCTGGTCCAGAATAAATTCCGGGTCGGCCTGGCGCGCATGGAAAGAATCGTGAAAGACCGGATGAGCACCCAGGATATTTCCACCTTGACGCCCAATCAGCTGATCAACGCGCGACCGGTTATCGGCGTGGTCAAAGAATTTTTTATGTCTTCCCAGCTTTCTCAGTTTATGGATCAGACCAATCCCTTAGCCGAGTTGGAACACAAGAGAAGGTTGTCCGCCATGGGGCCGGGCGGTTTATCCCGCGAGCGGGCGGGTTTTGACGTGCGTGACGTGCATCGCACCCATTATGGCCGCATTTGCCCGATTGCCACGCCGGAGGGTCCCAATATTGGTTTGGTCGGTCATCTGTCCTCGTATGCCAGGATTAATGATTATGGTTTTATTGAAACTCCGTTCCGCAAAATAAAACATGATCCGGAAAATAAGCCCAGTGAAACAGTGGGCGAGATCGTACGCGAGGAAATAAAAAATCCTGCCACCGGAGAAATAATCATTAAAAAAGAAGAAAAAATTACCGAAGCGATTGCCATAAAATTAAGCAAGACCACTTTTAAAACTATTCCCGTAAAACCGCGGGTGACGAAAGAAGTAGAGTATCTGGACGCTTTCACTGAAGAAAAATTTATCACAACGGCGGCCACCACCCCATATGATGATAACGGTTACTTTTTATCCAATAAAGCCGAGGTGAGAAAATATGGCGAGCCGACCATGGAGTCGGTTGATATGATTGACGTGATGGACGTTTCGCCGAAACAAATCGTTTCCATTTCTACCGCTTTGATTCCTTTTTTGGAACATGATGACGCCGTGAGGGCTCTGATGGGCTCAAATATGCAGCGGCAGGCCGTGCCCTTGGTGGCGCCGGAAGCGCCGGTTGTCGCCACCGGCGTGGAAGCCCGGGCGGCCAAGGATTCAGGGCATGTCATTGTTTGCGAAAAAGACGGCTTGGTCAAAGAAGTGCAGGGCAGCCAGATCGTCGTTTTGGAAGAAGAAAACAATAATTTAAAAACCTATCTTTTAAGGAATTTCGCTCGCTCTAACGCTTCAACTTGCATTAATCAGCATCCGATTGTCGATCGCGGCCAAAAAGTCAGAAAAGGCGACGTAATCGCGGACGGAACAGCGACCCAGGGCGGTGAATTGGCCCTGGGGCAGAATGTCTTGGTGGCTTTTATGCCCTGGGAGGGCGGCAACTACGAAGACGCCGTTTTGATCTCCGAAGATTTAGTGAGAGAAGATCGGTATACCTCCATTCATATTGAAGATTACGTGGTGGATGTGCGCGACACCAAACTGGGACCCGAGGTGGTGACCCGTGACATTCCCAATGTTTCCGAGGAAAAATTAAAAGATCTTGATGAAGAAGGAGTGGTGCGCATCGGGGCGAAAGTAACTTCCGGCGATATCTTGGTCGGCAAAATCACGCCGAAAGGCGAAACAGAATTGTCCGCCGAAGAAAAGTTGCTCCGGGCGATCTTTGGCGAAAAAGCGAAAGACGTGAAAGACAGTTCGCTATATTTGGAGCACGGCGAACACGGCAAGGTGGTTGATATCAAAATTTTCTCGCGTGACCGCGGAGACAAACTGCCGGCCGGCGTCATAAAACAAATTCAGGTTTCCGTGGCGCAGCTCAGGAAGGTCCAGGTCGGCGACAAGATGGCCGGCCGTCACGGCAACAAAGGGGTAATTTCCCGTGTCGTTGCTTTGGAAGATATGCCCTTTTTGGACGACGGGACGCCCGTTGATATTATATTAAATCCTTTGGGCATCGCTTCGCGGATGAACTTAGGTCAGGTTTTAGAGACACATCTGGGTTTGGCCGCCAAGCACTTGGGCTATAAAGTCGCCAGCCCCGCTTTAGATGGCGTGCCGGCGGAAATGATCAAAAAAGAATTGGCCAGGGCCGGTTTTCCGGAAGACGGAAAAGTGACCCTTTACGACGGCCAGACCGGTAAAGCCTTTGAACAAAAAGTGACCGTGGGTTATATCTATATGCTGAAGCTTAATCATATGGTGGAGGACAAGATCCACCAGCGTTCGATCGGACCCTATTCCCTGGTGACTCAGCAACCCTTAGGCGGTAAGGCCCAATTCGGCGGCCAGCGGTTCGGTGAAATGGAAGTCTGGGCCCTGGAGGCCTATGGCGCCGCTTATACCCTGCAGGAGATTTTGACCATAAAATCCGATGACGTGCCCGGCCGTTCAAAAGCCTACGAATCGGTTATCAAGGGGGAAGAGATAAAAAAGATCAATGTGCCTGAATCTTTTAACGTCTTAGTCCGGGAATTGAAGGGTTTATGCCTGGACGTGGATTTGATCGGTGAAACACAGCCTCAAGGCGGCAAGGAGGAAATTTCAAAACCAGAGGGTGATATGACCAATAAACCATAAATTTATATATGATCCCCGAAGCAAAACCATTTGATTTTAAAGCTATTCGTCTTAAACTCGCCTCGCCCGAGGAGATGTTGGCCTGGTCGCATGGGGAAATAACGCGGCCGGAGACGATTAATTATCGGACGCAAAAACCGGAAAAAGACGGACTTTTTTGCGAAAGGATTTTCGGTCCTTCAAAAGACTGGGAATGTTATTGCGGCAAATATAAAAGAATAAGATATAAAGGCATCGTCTGCGATAAATGCGGCGTGGAGGTGACGCGTTCGCTTGTTCGAAGGGAAAGGATGGGTCACATTAAACTTTGCGCCCCGGTGTCGCACATCTGGTTCTTGCGGGGTGTGCCCTCCAAGATTGGCCTGGTCTTGGGTCTTTCCATCCAGGATTTGGAAAAAGTGATCTATTTCGCCAATTTCATTATTACTAATGTTGATGACAAATTAAAACAGGAGACCCTTGAACAAATTAACCGCGAATTTCAGAACAAGAAAAAAGTTATTGAAGACGATTTTAACAACCGGGCTGGCAAGATAAAACAGAAGAAAGGCGAATTGTGGCTGAAAGCGAAGAACGACGGGGAAAAGAAGGGAGTCGAGGATAAAGTTAATCAAGAGCTTTTCGCCAATGCCGAGGGGAAAGCGGAAGAACTGCGAAACTTGGATGAGACCGTGGAACTGGCAAAAAAAGAATTAAAGGAATTAAAACCGAAATTAATTATTTCTGAAAATAAATACCAGGACCTTTCTTTGAAGTACGGCCATGTTTTTGAGGCGGGAATCGGGGCGGAAGCGATCCAAAAACTGCTAAAACAGACCGATTTGGCGGCGCAGATCAAGGAATTAGACGAAGAACTAGTGGAAGCGCCGGAGAATAAACAAAGAAGGATTATCCGCCGTTTGCGCCTGATGAAAAGTCTGAATAAAAACGGCATTCGGCCAGAATGGATGATTTTGACCGTGGTGCCGGTCATCCCCCCGGATTTAAGACCAATGGTTCAGCTGGATGGTGGACGTTTTGCCACCTCAGACCTCAATGATCTTTATCGACGGGTTATTAACCGCAATAACCGTTTGAAAAAGCTGGTCGAACTGAACGCGCCGGAGGTCATCTGCCGGAATGAAAAAAGAATGCTTCAAGAAGCGGTTGACGCCCTGATCGATAACGGGGCCCGCCACGGTAAAACGGTGACCGCTTCGACCGGCCAAAAAAGAATGTTAAAATCGATCGCCGATATGCTGAAAGGGAAGCAAGGCCGTTTCCGCCAAAATCTTTTGGGCAAACGCGTCGATTATTCCGGCCGTTCGGTCATTGTCATCGGCCCTTACTTAAAACTTCATCAATGCGGTTTGCCGAAGAAGATGGCCCTTGAGCTTTTCCGGCCCTTTGTTATCTCTCAATTGATCAAGAGGGAATATGTGCATAATGTCCGTTCAGCTGGCCGCTATATCGAAACTGGTCGGCCGGAGGTTTGGGATATTTTGGAAGAAGTGACGAAGAATGCCCACGTCCTGCTTAACCGGGCGCCCACCCTGCACCGCTTAGGCATCCAGGCTTTTCAGCCGATTCTGATTGAGGGCAAAGCCATTCAAATACATCCTCTCGTTTGTCAGGCTTTTAACGCGGATTTTGACGGCGATCAGATGGCCGTCCACGTGCCTTTAACCGAACAAGCCAAAAAAGAAGCGGTTGAACTGATGCTTTCCACCAAAAATTTGCTCAAGCCGGCGACGGGTGCGCCCGTGACGACACCCTCTCAGGATATTGTCTTGGGTTGTTATTATTTGACCCTGATAAAAGAAGCGGACAGAATAAAGATATTTTCCAGTCGTGATGAAGCATTGCTTGCTTATGAAAATAGTAATATAAAGATACACGATAAAATAAAAGTTCTGATCAAGGGCAAAATAATTGAAACCACCGCCGGACAAATTATCTTTAACTCCATTATTCCCGCAGCCATGCCTTATGTTTGTAAAACTTTAGATAAAAAATCCCTTTCCCAGATCATTTTCGAATGTTTAAACCTTTTTGGCCAGGAGAGGACGGTGGTTTTGCTCGATGATATTAAGAGTCTGAGTTTCAAGCACCTGACGCATTCCGGTCTTTCCTGGGGGATGGACGATTTGCCGGTGCCTGGTGAAAAAGACGGGGCGCTTAAAAAAGCAGAAGCCGAAGTGAGCAAAATCGAAGAACATTTTTCTTCCGGTCTTTTGACCGAAAAGGAAAGACACGCCAAGATTATTGAAATTTGGGCCAAAGTTAAAGATGAAGTTCAGGAGATCTGCCGTCGGTCACTGGATAAAAATGGCCCGGTTTATGCCATGATTGAATCCGGTTCACGCGGGTCATGGGGCCAGATCACCCAGATGATGGGCATGAAGGGTTTAGTGACCAATCCCGCCGGGGAAACCATCGAATTGCCGGTCAAGGGAAGTTTTAAGGCGGGTTTTGATGTTTTGGAATATTTTATTTCTACTCACGGCGCCCGAAAAGGCCTCTCTGACACGGCTTTGCGCACGGCCAACGCCGGTTATCTCACGCGTCGCTTGATTGATGTCGCTCAAGAGGTTGTTATTACGGAAAAAGACTGCAAGGATGCGCGGGGCTTAGTCATTACCCGGCAGGAATGTGAGGCGATGGGCGAAGAGCTGTCTAAGAAAGTCTGGGGGCGGACCACTTTGGAAAAAATCGTTGATCCCAAGACAAAAAAGGTGATTATCGATAAGAATGAACTGATTACCGAGGAAATAGCGAAAAAATTGCAAAAGATTGGATTGGAGGAAATTCGTATCCGCAGCGCCCTGACCTGTCAGGCGAGACGGGGCCTTTGTCAAAAATGCTATGGTTATGATTTGGGCTATAACAAGCTGGTTGAATTCGGGACAGCGGTCGGGATCATCGCCGCGCAGAGCATCGGTGAGCCGGGCACGCAACTGACGATGAGAACTTTTCACACCGGCGGCGTGGCGGGTTTGGATATTACCCAGGGTTTACCGCGGGTGGAGGAAATTTTTGAAGCGAGACCGGTGAAACGGCCGGCCATCATTGCCGAAGTGGACGGGATAGCCAAAGTGGAAGAACACAAGGATGTGCGTCTGATTAAAATCCGTTATGACGAACAAAAAGAAGAAATTTTATGGCAGGGAGCAAAAATAGACAAAGAAAAACTTAAAGTAAAAGATGGGCATAAGGTCAAAGATCAGACCCTGGTTTATCTGGACAAAGAAAAAGAAATACGAGCGAATCATGAAGGTACAATATTGATTAAGGAAAACAAGATTATTTTAGCTTATCAAAAAAATTCCGAAAGAGAATATGTGGTTCCCGCCGGCTTCTCTATCTGGGTGAAGGACGGCGATTTGGTCACGAAAGGCAGCCAGCTGACGGAAGGCAGCATTAATCTTTATGAATTATATAAATTAAAGGGGGCGGAAGCGACACAAAAATACATAATGAAGGAAATCCAGTATATTTATTCTTCCCAGGGTCAAAAACTGAACGATAAACACGTTGAAGTGATAATCCGGCAGATGTTCTCCCGGGCCTATATCAAGGACGCGGGCGACACGGAACTTTTGACCGGAGAGATTGTGGAATACAATACGGCCAGAATCATGAATGCGGAAGCGGAGAAAAAAGGCGGCCGACCCGCGATTTTAGAGTCCTTATTGCTTGGTATTACCAAGGCTTCTTTGACCACTGACAGCTTTCTTTCCGCCGCTTCTTTTCAGGAAACCGCCCGCGTATTGATCGAAGCGGCCGTCACCGGCAAAGTTGATACCTTGCGCGGCTTGAAAGAAAACGTTATTATCGGAAAATTGATTCCGGCCGGCACGGGCTATCGCAAAGATAAAGAATAACTTTCACAAAATATATAAGAAAAAAATCCCTAAGATTAGGGATTTTTTAGTCAAATTTTGAGTGGATAAAAAACCGTTGACTTATATTTATATTAGTTCTATAGTAGTATATTGGTATATACCTTTTACATATGGTTTAGCGTAAATAAATGGGGTTTTGAACCGTGATCTGTATTTTGTTTTGGGCGCTTGGGTTGCCGAGAGCAAAGAGCGTAACCGACATTCCAATTTAAATTAGATCACTATTAAAAGCCTCGCTGATGCAGGCTTTGTAGATAGAGAAAGTCGCTCATTTAAAAAAGACAATACGATTATCGGAAGTTCTACGGTTGCCATCTATTGAAGGGAGAAAACCATGTTTAATTATAGGATGTTGCTAGTTGCCTTTATGATTTGTCTTTCGGCGGTGCCCAGTTCGGCTGAACCGCATTGGCAGTATGTTCGGGCCGAAGGTCTGAACATGATGATTGCGCCGGCCGATGAAATGGGTCGGGTCAGGCGGTTTATTGACAATAACGGTCCCCTGATACAAGGAGGTATAGTTGATAAGGGGGGGTTGCAAATCATTGATAAGATGAGTAAGACTGCTTGTGCCGGCTGGTGGGCCATTGCGATTTATATTCCGCCAGGGCAGCGGGCTGATTTCAAAAAGGGCGAAGCCAAAATCATCATGGCCGGTGTCCATAAGCGGGACACGGTAACCGTCGAAAGCGAACAGATTCTTTTTGCCTATGGTTGGGGCCTCCAGGGTCAAGCCTTACCCCTAAATCAGCGCAATCCAAGAAGTACAAAAGAAACAACGATACAAGTCAGGTGTTCTGAGGATCCCAGTCTTAACGATTTGGAATGGATGATAAAAGATGACGTGCATTATGTCATCGGTTGGGTGTCGTTTCCGTGGGAAAAGGTCAAGAATCTAAAACCTTATGAATTCAGATTGGGGGGGGTCTCCGTTAATTAAGGAGGAGGTGAGTGATGAAAAAGAGGATGCGGCGGATGATCGTCGTTGGCCTGGTAGCAGTCGGGCTACTCGTGGCTACGGCGGCGAGCGCCGAGTACGCTGAGTGCAAGAAGGCACGCGAAGCGCACTGGCTCTCCTGGGGTCAAAACGTAGCCTGTCTGCACGCGATCATGGCTGATATCATCGGTTTCGGCGGCGATTAGCCGGAACGATGAGATAGCCTGAAACCAAAGGGCGCCTAGCAGTCTTACGGGGACTGACATAGGCGCCCATTTTTTTATCTCCCGAACCTTGTCTTTATCGTTCAAAAATGCTAAAATATAAACACAATTATGGCCAGAAAAAACAAAAAATTCGAGGATAAAAAGGGTGAAAAAGAAAAGGAAAAAACTCCGGTTTTAAAACCTGAGGCCAGGCACGGCATCTGGGTGGTGGTTTTATTTACCCTGGCTATTTTGAGCTTTCTCTCTCTTTTTGATCTGGCCGGGAGTTTGGGCCGGGTATTAGCCGATATTTTAAAGAATCTTTTCGGTTGGGGAAAATTCATCTTTCCTTTCTTGCTTTTGATCATCGGCTATTTTCTTCTGAAACCGGAGCAGTATCGTCTTAAGTCTGCCAATTATCTTGGCCTTATTTTCTTTATCCTGAGCTTTTCTGGTCTTCTCCACCTCTTTATAAAATTGGAAGAAGCCGTAGAAAAAATACCCGAAGGAGTCGGGGGCGGCTACGCCGGGTTGGTTTTAAGCTATCCCCTTCAAAAAATCATGGGTTTTTGGGCCAGCCTTATCGTTCTGCTAGCCATTTTTGTCATTTCCCTGTTGGTCATGTTCAATACTTCTTTGCAGAATATCGCGGATAAAAGAGGTTGGATCAATTATTTTTTTGGAAGAATCGGAGCCATTTTTTCCCGTCCTCCTAAACTCTCCGAATCTTATGAACCGACCAGTTTTACCCGGCGGGATATTGCTAAAGAAGTTATGGAGAGGGAAGAAGAAAAATCCGCCAAAGGCGAATCCGCCTCGGGCGGAGAAAAGAAAGGTCAAACCGCCATACCTACGTTAGAAAAACCGAAAAAAATCCGGCGCGAAGTTCATATTTCTTTGGATCTTCTGGATAGTTCTTCAAGTAAACCTAGAAGTGGCGACATAGAGTTGAATAAGATGAAAATCAAAAAGACTCTGGAAAATTTCGGCATCGCCGTGGAAATGGGCGATGTGAATGTCGGGCCGACGGTCACTCAATTCACGTTGAAACCCTCGGAAGGGGTAAAGCTTTCCCAAATAACAAGCCTTCAAAATGATATTGCCTTGGCCTTGGCCGCCCACCCCATCCGGATGGAGGCGCCGATTCCGGGAAAATCTCTGGTCGGGATCGAAGTGCCAAACCAAACCGTGGCTTTAGTCAATCTCAAAGAGGTTTTGTCCTCTGATTCTTTCCGTAACCGCCGGTCTAATCTAAGTTTTGCCCTGGGTAAGGATGTTTCCGGCCGGCCTTTATGCGCGGACCTGGATCCTATGCCTCATCTTTTGATTGCCGGCGCCACTGGATCGGGCAAGAGTGTCTGTATCAACAATATAATCACGAGCTTCATGTTTGCCAACTCGCCGGACGATCTGAAGTTTATTTTAGTAGATCCGAAAAGAGTGGAATTGACGGTTTATAACAATAATCCTTATCTTTTGTCGCCGGTCATTACCGAGGTTAAACAGACGATTAACGCCTTAAGGTGGTTGGTTTCCGAAATGGACCGGCGTTTTCAAATTCTCTCGAAGACCGGCAAGAGGGATATTCACGTGTACCACCGGGAAGTGGAAGACGGCATGCCCTATATCATTTTGATCATTGATGAATTGGCGGATCTGATGTCAGTCGCTTCGGTGGAAGTAGAATCGGCGATTATCCGTTTGGCCCAGATGGCCCGGGCGGTCGGTATCCATCTGGTTCTGGCCACTCAGCGGCCGTCAGTCAATGTCATTACCGGGCTCATTAAGGCTAACATCACCGCACGCATTGCTTTTAATGTTGCTTCGGCCGTGGATTCGCGCACCATCCTTGATAGCAGCGGCGCGGAGAAGCTTTTAGGGAAAGGCGACATGCTTTTTATTAATTCCGAGTTGTCCAAGCCTAAGCGGCTGCAAGGTTCGTACGTTTCCGATAAGGAAATTGAAAGAGTGGTGAGTTTTGTCCATGATCAGGCGAAAACCGAATACAATGAAGAAATCACGGAAAAATTACAGGAATCACCCCTGGGCTCCAGTATGGAGGATTTGGGTGACGATGCACTGATGAGTCAGGCAAAAGAAGTAATTGCTCGAGCCGGCAAAGCCTCGGCTTCGCTTTTGCAGCGACGTTTGCGGGTCGGCTATGCCCGGGCGGCCAGAATATTAGATCTAATGGAAAAGCAGCATCTAATCGGCCCGGCCGACGGCGCCAAACCGCGGGAAGTTTATTTCCGTCTTCCGGATCGGGGAATGGGGCCGGTTGAAAGTAGCGAGCCGGAAGAGAATATTTCTGAAGAAGAAGCTTTAGATAAACAAGGCGAAAGCGAAAATGAAAACGAAATAGAGGAATAACCTTAAGATGGATTTCAAGCATAAAAAAATTCTGGAAAATAATACTTTGGGGGAAAAGCTGAAAGGTTTAAGGGAAGAGGCCGGTTTTTCCTTAGAAAAAATAAGTGAAAAATTGGGAATTACAGAAAACTATATCCGGTTTTTAGAGGAGGGGCATTATGAAAATTTGCCGGGAGAGGTTTACACAATTAGTTTCTTAAAAAAATATGCCCAAGCCCTGTCGATTAACGAAGACAAGGTGATGAAGTTATACGCCGACGAACGAAAGGTGTATCAAAAACTTAAAAGCAGTGATCATAACATTTATCTGCCGCCTAAAGCAAAAGTGCATTTTTCTTCCTTTAATCCCAAATTCTTCCGGAACGCCGTCATCGTTCTATTTGTCCTAGCGATTTTGGCCTACTTGGGCTGGGAATTAATGCATGTAATGGCACCCCCTCGCCTGGAAATCACTTTTCCGCCGGAAAGATATACGACCAGTGAGGAAAATCTTAAAATAACTGGCCAGACCACGCCCGAATCAAAGGTCCTGGTGAATGGCAAGGAAGTCAGCGTGGACACGGAAGGCAAATTTGCCGAGGAGATTGTTTTAAAAGAAGGGGTGAACGAGATTAAAATCTCCGCTTATAAAAAACAGGATAAAGTCAGCACCATTACCCGGATGATTTTATACCAATTAGACAAATAAATTATTAATTTTGGTGGCGGAAAGGATAAAATATATGGTGAAAGAAAAAATAAAAAAGGACAAATCATCAGACCGGTCAAAGGCGGCCTTACTGGCCATTGAGCAGATTAAGGAGAGATTTGGCGCTGGCTCCATCATGAAGTTCGGCGAGGCAAGGAGCGCGGACGTGCCGGCCGTTTCCACCGGTTGTCTTTCTCTGGATATCGCCCTGGGCGTCGGGGGATTACCGAGGGGTCGCGTGGTGGAAATTTTCGGGCCAGAAGCTTCTGGAAAGACGACTTTAGCCCAGCACGTGGTGGCGGAAGTGCAGAAGATCGGCGGTTTGGCCGCCTTTATTGACGCGGAACACGCTCTGGATCCCGTTTATGCCCGTAAAATCGGAGTTAACGTGGACGAACTTTTGATTTCACAGCCTGATACCGGGGAACAAGCCCTGGAAATTTTAGAGACGCTGGTGCGCTCAAACGGCGTCGACATAGTCGTCATTGATTCGGTAGCGGCTTTAACCCCCAAAGCGGAGATAGAAGGGGAAATGGGTGATCAGCATATGGGCCTGCAAGCAAGGCTAATGAGCCAGGCTCTGCGTAAACTTACTTCCATTGTCTCAAAATCAAAAACCATCGTCGTTTTCATCAATCAGGTGAGAATGAAGATCGGCGTTTTTTTCGGTAACCCGGAAACGACCACCGGCGGTATGGCCTTGAAATTTTATTCTTCCGTAAGGATTGAAACCCGAAGGATCGGCCAGATCAAAAAAGGCGAACAGATCGTGGGCAACCGGACCCGGGCCAAGGTGGTGAAAAATAAGGTGGCGGCTCCCTTTAAATCCACCGAATTTGATATCATGTATAATGAAGGAATTTCGGCGGCCGGCGATACGCTAGATACCGCCCTGAATTATGGCGTAATCGTTAAGACTGGAAACAGTTTTACTTACGGCCAGATAAAGTTAGGAGTCGGCCGTGATAACTCCCGCGATTATCTAAAAGAACATCCGGAGTTGATACAGGAGATTAAAACAAAGGTCTGGGAAGTGGTGAAAAGCCGGGAAAAAAGCGACAATACATAATCACAACTTACATAATATAGAAAAAACCCACCGGCGGCCAGGCGCTTGTCAGTGGGTTTTTAGGTTTGAAAAAAGAAAAATTTCAAGAAAAGAGCGGTCAGGACGGGTACCAGCAGATTGTCGTTGACTTGATAACTAAGGAACTTAATTTCCAAGGCTTCAATAAAGGTGGCGAAAAGGCTGACGGATAGCCAGATTTTCATCCAGCTCGGCTCGGGAAAAAGAAATTTGAGCGTGAAGAGGCTTAAGGCAAGCCCGGTCAGAAAAAAACCAAAACTGCCGCCCCAAGTTTTATGACTGCTCGGGAAATGAGGAGAGAAGATATGATGACCGAAGATTTCGGCCATCGGGTCGGCAAAGCCGGCGTAAATTACGGCTAGACAGACGATCTCTTTTTCCGGAATAAAACTGATGATAAGGTAGCCCAGGGTCAGCCAGAGAGAGCCGGTGAAACGGGTTTTTTCGATTTCTCTAAGGCAGAGGCGCCAAGGACCCCGGTGGTATTCTTTCAGATGCGGTTCTTTCAGCCGCCTTAAGTCAAGGATCAACATGATAAGAAAAACAGCGCCCGCCAAGCCGATCCTGAAAGGATACGGGGCAAAATAGCCGATGAAAAAAGCGCCGGCGGAAGCGGCCCAGTGAAAATATTTCCGTGGCATCAGCAGAGCCATGAATGATTACCTCCTTTTAAGGGTTTTAAAGAGCGGTTTAATATCTTAACACATAAATAATTTTTCTGCAAAAAAATGGCCGGTGGCCATTTTAGATATCTAGATATTAAGATATCAAGTGGTGGGGCAAGATCGATATCGCAATATCTTAATCGCTCAATCGCTTAATATCTAAATTACTTATTCACCCTTTCCAAGTATTTTCCCGTTTCCGTATTAACCAGGATATCCTCCCCGTTTTTAATGAAGAGAGGCACCTTGATATTATGGCCGGTCTCCAAAATCGCTTCTTTCATCACGGATCCTTGGGCGGTGTCGCCTCTGACTCCTTCGCTGGTTTGGGTCACTTTCAAGACCATTTTAATCGGGATGACCAGATTGATAGGCCGCTCTTCAAAGCGGAGTATTTCCACATCCGAACCCTCTTTGATAAAATTTGCTTTTTCGCCGATCTGTTTTTTATTAAGGGAAAATTGATCGTAGGTGGCGTTATCCATGAAAAAATAGTTTTCTCCTTCTTTATACAGGAAATTAGCCTTGGTTTGGTTGAGATCGGCTTCTTCGAATTTTTCTCCGCCGCCTTTAAATGTTTTTTCGACGATTGAACCGGTGATCAGATTTTTTATTTTAGTGCGCAAGATACCCTTGCTTTGGGCCATTTTGATATGGTCAGAATAGACGACTTGGCAGGGTTCGCCGTCTAATTTAATAAAAACACCGACTTTTAGATCGTTGAGGGTAAGCATAGCGCATTAATATTATTTGGGCGTAAAAGGCAATAAGGCCATAAAGCGCGCCCTTTTGATCGCTTCGGCCAGCTTTCTTTGGTGTTTCATGCAGACGCCTGAACGCCGTCTCGGCGCGATTTTGACGTAAGAGGAAATGAAGCGTTTAATGGTGGCGATATCCTTATAGTCAATATCGCTTTGGTTATTGACGCAAAAATAGCAGGGTTTAATTTTTTGTTCTGTCGGGGGTTTAAACATATTAAAAGGGGATATCTTCCACATTAATTTCTTCTTCGTTTCCTTCCGCCGCCGGCGTTTCGCCGGGAGTTTCGGCCGCCGGTTGAGGAGCCGTCTCGCCTTTTTTATCCAGCATGATCATGTTGGAAATCACGATTTCGGTCCGGTATTTTTTCACCCCTGTCGGGTCGTCCCAGGAGCGGGTTTGCAAACGACCTTCGACATAAACCTTGCTGCCTTTTTTCAAATAAGCGGAGCAGGTTTCGGCCATTTTGCCCCAGGCGACTATATTGTGAAATTCCGGCTTGTTTTGTCTTTCGCCGGCCTGGTTTTTCCAGACGCGGTTGGTTGCCACGCCGAAAGAGCAGACGCTTTGGCCGGAAGGAGTGCTCCGCATTTCCGGATCACGGGTGACATTGCCGATAAGCATGGCTTTATTTAGATTCATAAGGGTTGGTCTTAATTAGTTATATTGTTAATTATTCTTTTACGACGTCATCGCCCAAAATTTCATCCAATTTTTTATCCAATTCTTCAATACTCACTTTCTGAAGTTTTTCCTTGGTCTTTTCTTTAGCCGGTTCCTTCTTAAATATGCGCGGAGCCGGAGCTTCAATGGTCACCGGTCTAGGACGGATTACCTTGGGTTTTTCCTTAACCGGTTTTTTAATAACCAGCAAAAAACGAAGAATTTCCGTCAACAGTCTTAATTTTTGTTCAAGCGCCGGAAGTTTAGACGGTTCCAGGTCAAAAGACAGGAGGTTATAATAGCCCGCGACGGCTTTTTTGATCGGATAAGCCAGCTTTTTTTTGCCCATCATTTCGGTGGCCGTGGCGGTGCCGCCGTCGTTTTTCACCAAGTTTTCTATTTCGGCCGCCAGTTTGGCGTGTTCTTCGTCAGTAAAATCCGGCCGGATAATATAGAGCATTTCGTAATGTTTCATAGGGTATCGGAATAGGTTAAAGATAAAAAAATAAGCGATTTTTTGCTTAAGAATATTCTAGCACAGACCCGTAAATTAGGCAAGCCTATCAGAGAAGGGAGGTAAAAAAGCGGGATGAAGGTTAGTTATTATCGGAAAAAAAGACTTTATTTATTCGCTAAAAAGCCGTATAATTGATTTACCATGAACCGTTATTTTTTCATCCTCGGCCGCAATCAAGCCTTGTCTCTGGCGGAAAGCGCCGCTTTTTTTAGCCGCGAACAGATGGTTTTTAATCCGCTTTATTTAGGCCGGGATTTTTTGGTCTGGGAGACGGAAAATAAAATTGATTTGAAGGCACTGAATAACCGGTTGGGAGGAGTGATTAAAGCCGGAGAAATATGGGCGGAAAGGCCGAAAAAGCCGGATCTGCTCGCCGACCTTTCCGAAGCCCTGGGCTTTTCCACTATCAGTAAATTTCTGCCTGTCGGCGCAGAAAAATTATTCTTAGGCTTTAGTCTGTATTTTGACGAGGGCAAGAGCTTCATTTATCTGCAAAAAGGCTTGGAAAGGCATTTTTTAAGCCTAAAAAAAGAGATAAAGGAAACCGGCCAAAAATTGCGCTTGGTCACTTCGCGCGGCCAGACTCTTTCTTCCGTGGTGGTGAAGAAAAATAAATTATTGACGGCCGGGGCGGAAATCGTCATTTTTGTCACACCCGAAAAAATGTTTATCGGGAAAACTTCAAGCGTCCAAGATTTTGAGGGTTATAGTTTCCGGGATTTCCAGCGGCCCGGACGGGATATGCGGATCGGTTTGATGCCGCCAAAAGTTGCCCAAATCATGGTAAATTTAGCGCAGGCCCGGGAAAGTGAGGTCATCTTGGATCCTTTTGCCGGCTGCGGCACGATTTTGCAGGAAGCGATACTCTTGGGCTATAAAAATTTGGTCGGTTCGGATAATAACCCGCGGGCCTTAAGCCAGACCCGGCAGAATTTAGAATGGTTATGCAGAAATTATAAGATTGACGAGAAAAAAATCAATGTAAAATTAATGCCGATCGATGTCCGGCAGATATACAAAGACTTAAGCCCCAATTCAGTGGACACAATTGTGACCGAACCATATCTGGGGCCGGCGCTTGATGATCGACCGGGGGAAGGCAAAATAAGAATGGTGGCGGCTAATCTGAGCCAGCTTTACTTGGATTTTTTCACCGCCATTAAAAGAGTTTTGAAACCCGGCGGCAAAATAGTCATGATCTGGCCGGTTTTCCGCACTCCGGCCGGCAAGCAGTTTTTGCCGATCTTGGAAAAAGTTCTGGCCAAGGGTTTTGAAAAAATCAACCTGATTCCCGAAGTTTTTAAGGCCAACGATCTGGAGGAACTAACAAGCCGGGGCTCGATTCTATATTCCCGGGAAGACCAGAATGTTTTAAGGGAAATTTTCGTTTTTAAAAATGTTTAGAAAAATAAGGCATTTTTGGGTATTTAGCGCCATTTTAGTCGTGGTTGGCGTATTTTTTATTTTTTATTTTCAGGCGATCGGGGCCCTGAATACGGAGTCAAATTTTAGGGCTGGGGTCGTAAAAATCCCGGAAGAATCCGTTAAGGAAACGTCCGTAATTTTCGGGGGCGATATCATGCTCGCGCGGACCGTGGAACAAAAGATATTGGCGACCGGGGATTACGCCCTGCCTTTCCGGAAAATATATCAGGAATTTAAAAAAGCCGATCTGGCCCTTGCTAATTTGGAGTCGCCTTTTTCAGACGGCGGTTCGGCGACCCCGAACGGCAGCACGGTATTCCGGGCCCTGCCCAGAACAATAGAGAGTTTAAAATTAGCCGGCCTCGATGCGGTTACCTTAGCGAACAACCATTTTGGCGATCAGGGCAATAAAGGCAAACTTTACACCTTTAAGCATTTAACCGATAACGGTATTGAATATTGCGGAGCGGGCAATGATTATGACGAAGCGCATACGCCGGTGATTAAAGAGGTTAATGAGATCAAGATCGGTTTTTTGGGCTACGGATATCCGGAAACGATGTATGTGGCAACCGGCGATTCGCCGGGGCTCGCCAATATGGATATTGAACAGATGAAAAAAGATATTGAGCGATTAAGCGATTCAGCGGACTTTATTGTGGTGACCATGCACGCTGGCGCGGAATACACGCATACACCCGGCAAATCGCAAATCGCATTTTCGCATGCGGCTATAGACGCCGGCGCCAATTTAGTGATTGGTCATCATCCCCACGTGGTTCAATCAACGGAAAAATATAAAGACGGCTATATTATTTACAGCTTGGGCAATCTGGTTTTTGACCAGATGTGGTCAGAGGAAACCCAGCAGGGAGTCGTCGTTAAAGTGATTCTTTCTGATAATAAACTAAAATCAATAGAATTTAAACCCATCCATATTTACGATTATAATCAGCCGGATTGGGTCGTCGGCAGCGAAGCGGAAAAGATTTTAGGGGATATGGGATTAAACTCGTTTACCCTGTCATTCTGAGGCCAAAGGCCGAAGAATCTCGACATTAATAATTTCACATACGTGAGATTCTTTGCTTCGCTCAGAATGACAATAAAAAATCCTTCGGCGCCAATAAAAAAGCCCGGGAAACTGGATTCTCGGGCGTACTTCATTGAGGAAAGATCCCTTAATTTTTTCTTTTTGTTTTCCGACTGATCAATGTTTCGATCAGTCCCTTGAATAATAGAAGAAATTGATTAAATGCCATTTCCGCATTACACAGCAGGGAGTTGTTCTTGTCTCCTATGATTACCATTATTCCTTCTTTCTTCTGATTTTTGTTGAAGAACAGACTTATTTAATTAATTCACATTTATCAAAATTTTTGTATTGTGTCAATAGCATATAAATAACCCCGGGAAATCCGTTTCCCGGGGTTAGCGAAGGTTAGGGGTGAATGTTATTGAATTCCAGATTCACCGAGTTTTCTTCTTGGGGGGAGGGTAAATTTCTTCTCCTATCTTTTTGAAGATTTGGGATTTCTTCAGCGATTCGAGTAACGCCTTATGGCTTCTTAGAGAGAGAACGGTTTTTCTTTCCCGGTAGATCGCGAGGGCGAGCAGGCCCGCGTACAATTGCGCAGGGATTTCACGGTGCTTGTAATCTGAACACTTCGGGTTGAACAGGGCGTAGGGTTTGATGCCAGCGATCGGAATGAATTCGGCGATTATTTTCACCGCCGGCAGGCCGTGTTCCGAGGCCATGATTCTTTTCGTTTTGACTTCGATCCGGTCAAAGGTTTTTCTGTCTGTCGTCCTTATTTCCATCTCTGTCCCGAATACGTAGTCTATCTGTCTCGCCAACACCCTCGCACACAATAAGCGCAGAATATTTTCAAGTTCATTCCGCGATAATTTCTTCTTTCTTTTTGTCATTTTCCCGGCCTCCTTGGGGAAAGTTCGTGTCCAGATTCTTTGAATGTGCGCGTAAGTATCTTATTCCACTAATATAAAATTGTCAAGAATCTTTCGGCGCCAATAAAAAAGCCCGGTAGTGATTTCTCGGGTAATTTTTTTATATTAAGCCTTAAAAAGATAATGCATCACATCGCCGTCCTGGACAACGTAGTCCCGGCCGACAATTTTCATGAGGCCCTTTTCCCGGGCGGCCAATTCTGAGCCGGCTTCGTATAATTCCTTCCAGTTGAAGACTTCCGCTTTGATAAAGCCTTTCTCAAAATCAGAATGGATGATGCCAGCCGTCTCCGGCGCCAAGGCCCCTTTAACAAAGGTCCAGGCTCGTACCTCGTCTTCGCCGCCCGTCAGAAAAGTCTGGAAATCCAGCATTTCATAACCGAGTTTGATCAATTTATTCAAACCTGACTCGGCGAGGCCGAGGTTTTTCAGGAATTCTTTCTTTTCCGATTCGGAAGACAGATCAGCGATTTCCGATTCCAGCTGGCAGGAGATGACTACGACGGCCGAGCCGTTCTTTTCGGCAATCTCGCGCACTTGTTTGACGAAAAGATTGTCTTCCAGAAAATTTTCATCCACATTACAACAGTAAATCTGTTTTTTCAAAGTGATTAAAGCCAGATCAGAGACCATTTTTATTTCTTCTTCGGAAAAGCCAAGGCTTCGGGCGGCAAGGCCTTTTTTCAGGGCTTCTTCCAGTTTTGTAAGCAAGGCAAGCAAGGGCGTGATCTTTTTCAAGGTTTCTTTATCCGCCGCTTTCAGCTGTTTAGAAAGATTATCTTTTCTTTTGCTGACGATTTCCAGGTCGGATAAAGCCAGCTCAACTTCAATGGTTTCGATATCATCGACAGGATTAACGTTGCCAGTGACGTGAATTATGTCACTGTTATCAAAACACCGGACCACGTGGCAGATGACTTTGGTCTGGCGGATATTTTCCAAAAATTTATTGCCCAAGCCTTCTCCTTTGGAAGCGCCCTTGACCAAGCCGGCAATATCCAGGAATTCCACAATAGCGGGCACGATTTTTTTAGGATGATAAAAACTGGCCAATTTCTCCAGCCGTTCATCGGGGACGGTAACAATGCCCACATTCGGTTCAATAGTGCAAAAGGGATAATTTTGAATATCCACTGACTGTTGGGTCAGGGCTTTAAATAAAGTGGACTTGCCGACATTGGGAAGCCCGACAATTCCTATTGAGAAAGACAAGTGGTTGATTAGTTAATTAATAAGGTGGTTTTGGTTTTTGATTATTGGGTATGGTCTCAGATCTTTATCTCGCAATATGACTGGCTTAGTCTTTTAGCTTTTGAGAGAGAAAGTAATTTTATTATTATTGCGTGTTCAAGTTTCGCCTCTTTTAAAGAAATTTTCCGGTCAATTGTTTCAAGCTCAATAAATTTTCCCAGGTCTTTTACGATATCCAAGTGTATGCGGGTATTTTTATATAACCATAGATAGCGGACTTTTTTGATTATGTTTTTGACGCCGAAAGCATCTTTAAAAAGTTTTTTAAGAGATTCAACCTGATTACTTTTTAGATTAATAACCTGTAAATTTGAAATCTTGGGTTTATCTATGTCCGGCCGCTGATAATATATTAGTTCGAAACAACGATTATTTATTTCTCTGATTTTTAAACGGCCCTTTTGGCAATAATAGTAGGTATCCAGCTGATTTAACTTTCCCGCATATTTTGCCTTTATTCTTTTAAGTGATATTTTTATTTCGTCAAACTCTCTAAGCTTGAATTTTGACTCGACGTTTTTCATAACAGCATTTACTTTTTCAGCTTTTTATACGTCATTTTTTTCAGGCCTTGCCACCAATCGGTGGAGGAGGATTTTTCAATGACTTTAAGTATTTCTTTGGCTGAGGGAGTTTCTAGCGCTTTCCGGACATTATCAATCCAGTTCTGCATGGCGGGATAACCCTGTTCGATGAATTCCTTGGCCGAAACCGCGGTTTCCAACCAGTCCGCGTCCTGGGCGATAACACCTTCTTTGGTGTTTCTTTTATTTTTTTCATGATAAAGCTTCAGCCAGGTATCACGTGTTTTATTAGGCAGGGCGCTGATTTGCTCCAAGAAGGCTTTTTTCTCAGCCGGGCCCGTATCTATATAGCGCGCGGAAACTTTATGGTGGTCGCCGGTCCGAATTTCCGGGAAATCATGGATCAGACACATTATACAGGTTTTTTCCGGATTAACATTTTCCAAATCAGCCAAGAGGTAGGCAATGGTCGCGGTCCGGACGGTATGATCCGCCAGACTGGTTAAATCATTGACGCCGGCAAGCAGTGGCCCGGTGTGTTTTTGCCTTTTGAGCAGGCCGAGTTCAAAAAAGAAATCGGCGATCTTTTTATAATTTGTGGTCATATGGTTGTTTATTTAAATATTCAGAATTAAGATAAGTGTTTTCCAGCAAGTATGCCACGGTCAAGGGTCCCACGCCGCCCGGAACAGGGGAAAGCCAGGCCGCCTTGTTTTTGACGTCCTCAAAATCCACATCGCCGACCGTTTTTCCTTCTTCCGTGCGGTTGGTGCCGACATCGATCAGGATCGCTTTTTCCTTGATCACATTGGCTTTAATGAGCAGCGGTCGGCCGTAGGCGGCAATCACGATATCGGCCTCGCGGATGGCATCCTGGAAGTAGTCACCGGATTTTTTGAACGTAACTTCCGCTTTCTTTTTTCCTAAGATGAACTTTAAGGGTTGGATGAAAACATCGCTGTTCGCCAGAATAACCGCTTTTTTCCCCCTGAGATTAACCTTGGTTTCTTTTAATAATGTCAAGATGCTCTTGATTAATCCCGGAACGATCACTTTTTGGCCCAGAATAAGATTTTTGATATTAAAGGGATGAAAGCCGTCGGCATCTTTCTGCCAATTTATCTGTTTAATGATATTATCTTCGTCCAGATGGCGGGGTAGAGGAAGTTGAACAATAATGCCGTGGATCTTGGGATCATGGTTAAGATTTTCTATTTTTTCGATAATTTCCTTTTCCTGGGTATAGGTGCTAAAGAAGTGTTTTTCAAAATATATTCCTACTTCTTTGGCCGCTTTTTCCTTGAGTTTGACGTAAAGTTGGGAAGCGGGGTCATCGCCGACTAAAATCACGGCCAGGCCGGGAGCGTAAGTCAGTTGTGAAACTTGAGTTTTTAGCTTGCCGAGGATTTTTGAGGCTAAAGATTTACCGTCAATAAGCTTCATAAAAATATTATTTTTTATTAGTAGAATTATTAACGTTATTTCCCCCCTTCTTTAATATAGTAGTAATGGTTGCAACAATAATTAGAAAGACGGACCCCAAAATATACATTAAAAGGAGATAGTTAGGCTTATTCTGATTTGTTACGTCTAAGAGAAAATAAGGCGGTTGATACCAATCACTCTCAGAGTCTTTGAATATTCTGCCTTCAATTTTTTGGCCAATACTAATAGGATTTTTGTCGTATTCTTCGGCCGTTAGTTCTACTTGTTGTATATTTTGGGTAAATTTTTCGTCGCAAGGTGGTCCCTGTCCTTTCCTTTTATCAATATTTGTGATATTTAGATTCACAAGATAATAATCTCTGTAGGTAAATAAACCTGCCATGTAATAAGCGTCATCTGGCCCATCAAATTTTTTGAATTCTATGTTTGTTATGGTTGCCGTGATTTTACAAGAGCTTGTATCTCCAGCCGCGGCCCTAGCTTCTTTTGCTAAAAAAGAGACAAAAAGTATTATTAAAAGGAAGAGTAGTTTATTCGCTTTCATTATATTATATTAATTCTGGATAAAGCGGATATTTTTCGGTTAAATCGTGAACTATTTTTAGCACTTCTTTTTTAACCGTATCATCGGTTGGATTCTTTAAAACCCTGGCGATCAATTTTCCGATAATTACCATATCGTCTTCTTTAAACCCGCGGGTCGTTAAAGCCGGTGTACCTAATCTAATACCAGAAGGATCCAGAGGTTTTCTCGGATCATCGGGGATCATATTTTTGTTGACCGTAATTTTAACCGAGTCCAGTAGCTCTTGGGTTTGTTTGCCGGCCAGGCCAAAAGGCGTGACGTCGGTTAAGATTAAGTGATTCTCGGTCGTGCCGAAACAAATTTTAAAACCCTCATTTTTTAAGGTGTCACAAAGAACTTTAGCGTTCTTTTTGACTTGTCTGGCATATTCTTTGAATTCCGGCTGCAAAGCTTCTTTAAAAGCCACGGCTTTGGCGGCGATATTGTGCTCGTGCGGCCCGCCCTGAAAACCGGGAAACACGGCTTTATCAATGGCGCTGGCATATTTTTCTTTGCACATGATCAGGCCGCCTCTGGGGCCGCGCAAGGTTTTATGAGTGGTGGTCGTTATTACATCGAAAATCGGCACGGGATTGTTCATTTCTCCGGCCGCGATCAAGCCGGCGATATGGGCGACATCTGCCATGGTAATGGCGCCTATTTCATCCGCGATTTCCTTGAATTTTTTATAATCCAAATCCCGAGAATAGGCGGAGTAGCCGCACAAAATTATTTTTGGCTTATATTCATGCGCTAATTTTCTGACCATTCCGAAATCGATCAAGCCTTCCGGCGTGGTCTTGTACCTCACGAATTTAAAAAGTTTGGCCATATAAGTCACGGGGTGGCCGTGCGTCAAATGTCCGCCGTGGGAGAGGTCCATGCCCAAAACCGTGTCGCCGGGCGAAAGTAAGGCGAAATAAACCGCCACGTTGGCCGGCGCTCCGGAGAGCGGCTGGACATTGACGTGCTCCGCGCCAAAAAGTTTTTTCGCCCGATCAATGGCGATCTGTTCCACCGTATCCACATTTTCCGTGCCGCCGTAATATCTTTTGCCGGGGTAGCCTTCGGAGTATTTATTGGTCAAAACGCTGCCCAGAGCCTCCAAGACGGCCAGGGAAACGAAATTTTCCGAAGGGATCATTTCCAGGCCTTCTTGTTGGCGTTTGATTTCGGCCGCGATGGCGCGGGCAATTTCCTTATCTTGTTTTTCCAGCTGTTTCATAAACGTGATTATTTTAGCACAAAAAGCCAGATTTTACGAGTTGACAAGGAATAATATCCATGATAAAAAGATGACAAATATCAAAGTCGCTCATTAGCAACGAAACGAAAAAGGAGGGGAAATAATGGCGCAAGAAAAACGCGTCTTGGTTGTTTGTCATGTGGAAGCCGTGCTTTGGCCGATAGTCAGAAGATACAAAGAAGCGGGCTGGCAGGTGCAAGCGGCGAGTAATTTGCCTTCCGGCATGAGGATTTTTGAGGCCAATCCAATCGGGTTCGACCTGGTGATCATGGATGAAGATCATGGCTGCGAGAATGGTTCTTTCCGCGACGTGCTGGCTGGCCTGCGCGAGATCAGGTGTTTGAATGGCCAGTGCGTGGTTATTGCCATGACGACCATAGCCAGAAGCAAAGTGGAAGTCAGGGATCTGAAAGAATGGGTCAATAAGGTTATAGACAGAAAGTCTTGGCCCACTCTCGTTGCTCTGTCGGCGCAGTATTTCAAGAAATAATAATTGTTTACAAGATCCAAGGAGGTGAATCTGATGGGAGAGGAATTCCGGTATGAACTGCGGGTGCTTAGTGACACCGACTATAACGGTTTCGCCGAAGTGATGTTCTGGTACTTCGCGAATGGGGTTCAGTCGGCGACACACGCGAGCAGCCATTCGGTCAGACGCAAGTTTCCGTCGGGGACCCTTGTTCTCTGCCGCTTGAAAGCGGGCAAGGATAAAGATGGTCAACCCGGTTATTTCATGGCCGGTTTCGCCGAAGTCAAGCAGTCGGAGGCTAATGGCCGGCCGGTGGAATTCGGAGAAACGCTCAGTAATTCGGGTGTCGATGATTGGCAGCCGCCGGACAAGGATACGCCGATCTTCGACTGTCGCACCAAAGGGGAGGCCAAGCAAATTCAATAGAAATATTTCCTACGGGCACCGATAAACGGTGCCTTTTTCTATTGACAAAAGAGTTAACTTGTGATAAGAAAAAGGCAGACTTTTGTTCATTGAGTCTTTACAGAATTAAAGGAGGGCACGCGTGGGTCGAATAATGTTCGTGATCCTGGTTATTTTAGCAGGTATTGGTCTGATGAGTTGCGGCAAGAGTGGCGATCAGGTCGTTCGGGAACAGCTGGCTGGCCGGCCGGCTGATACCTTGACCACGTTTACCGTGGATTCACGCGAATTGTCTGAATGTCTTGCGAGCATGAGGGATTTTTACGGCCAGAAGATGGAACGGCCAAAATATGTCCTTTATCGCGACAAGAAATGGCAGTTTCATTTCGTCAGCCCGGCGGTCATGGGTCAGGCAGTGATCGAATTCTGCGAGGAGCAATTTGATCGGGACCTGATTCCCCGGGATCAGAAATGGGGCAAGGAATTTGCCCAGCACTATATAGTTTTGTCCTACGCGACCAGAGAGTGGCCGGACGCGAAAAAAAACAAGGAAAAGGCCAAACTTTTTGACAAGATATTTTCCAGCATTTGCGGCATAGATGATTTGACGAAAAATCATCTTGTTCAGGGAGGCGGAACTCTACTCGAGTAAAGCCCAGAAGTGAAAACAGGGGCACCCGTAAAACGGTGCCTTTTTTCTATTGACTGAATATGTGTTTTATGATAAAAAGTCTTTATTCAGCGTTCTTTAACAAAGAGGTGATAATCATGAAAAAGCTGGTCAGACCAACGGAGCCGACGCCTTTCGCGAAGTGGATGGGCGTCAAAAAGCTGGGAGAATATGACGGGATCAAACATACTTACGTTGTCGTAGCGCAGGTTCCCCCGGAGGCGCTTAATTTTTTCGGCACCGTGCATGGCGGTTATCTGGCCGGCTTGTTTGATGATGCATTCGGGATGCTGGCTTACTTCATTTACGGAGTTAATTCCGCGACGACATTCGATGGAAACGTGAAGCCTTTGAAAATGTTAAGGCTGTCCGGCGGTAACAGTTTAGTGTTCGAAACTCGTTTCAAGGAAGAATCGGATTGTGTCATTCAGCTGGAGGGTTCGGTGAAAAGAGGAAACATTATCATGGCAGAAGCGGTAAGTTTCTGGCTCTTGAGAAAGAATCGAGGCGGGAAATGAAAAAGAGAAGAATACCGGATTGGGTTTGGTTTATTGCGGGATTTTTAGCCGCATGGTTAATATTGGGTTTGATCCTTGGGGGCTGCTAGAAAAGGAGAAGAAAAATGAAAAGAATGGGCGGAATGATCGGACTGGTTATATTGTTGTTTGCTATTCTCTTGTTCTTTTATTTTGATACGCCCAGGCTTCAGACCTGTAAGATTAGCTCTCAATCGCAGGCGACTCAAATCTATGCCGCTTTGCTCCGGGCCGAAACAAAAGGGGAAAAAGCCCAGGGATATCTTCTTGTTTTTAAAGACCACGGCCGGGGTTGTCAAATTCGGGGCGAGGCGGCGGTGGACGCGCTGGTCGTCTATCACGAAAAAATCGCCCAGGCCTTGCCTGATAGCCTGGTCGGATTCCTCTCGGGCCGGATTGAGCTGATAAAATCCGAAAAAGAACAGTGGCGCAAGGCTAAGGGCAAATTGCAAAGACGAATGGCTTTGGGCCATATTTGCGGCGCTCTGGAGATTCTTAATAACCGGGAAGAGGTTTACGAGATAAGGGCGGTCAAGGACCGATTGTTCGATTGAACCAAAAAGAATTATTTCTAAGCAAGGTCGCTTTAAAAGAGCGGCCTTTTTATATCGAAAGAAATTGAATTTTCTTACGGGATTAATATCTTGCCTTTTATGGCGCAAAACGCTAATATAAAAACATGACGAAAAAAGGCCAAAAAATCATCATTATCGTAATCGTGGTCCTGGTGGCCATCATCGGTTTCTTGGTAATCGCCCGCCTAATAACAGGCGAGGATACTTGGATATGCTCAAACGGCGAATGGGTAAAACATGGTCAGCCTTCGGCCGCCAAACCGACCAGCGGCTGTGGAAATGTTAACACTAACCTTAGTAATAGCAATAGTGATGCCAATACTAATTCGAGCGAGAATACCAATTCTACGGCCGGCAGTTTTGATGCCTGCGTGTTAGCGGGCAATCCAGTGCAGGAAAGCTATCCGCGGAGATGCGCCATGAACGGTCAAACATACACGGAAGATATCGGCAACGAACTGGAAAAAGCGGACTTGATTACGATTACTTCGCCGCGCCCTAACGCCATAGTGACTAGCCCCATGAGCGTTTCCGGGCAGGCAAAAGGTACCTGGTTTTTTGAGGGCGTTTTTCCGGTCAAATTAACGGACGAGAATAATAATGTTCTGGCGGAAACGCAAGCGCAGGCTTCCGGCGACTGGATGACGGAAAATTTCGTCGAGTATACCGCCACTTTGACTTATACGACGCCTCTTTCCGGTAAATTATATATGATCTTAAGCAAGGCCAATCCTTCCGGTTTGGCCGCCAACGCCGACGAATTGAAAATTCCCCTGAAATTGTCTAGTGATTAATTAATGCTTTCGCCATATAGGTATTTTCCAGACGGTACCCTGATTTTCGGTAATATTCTCTGACGCCGATGCCAGAAATGACGGCGATTTTTTTATAGCTTTTTTTACGAACAATCTTTTCCGCTTCTTGCATTAATTTATAACCGAGGCCTGAGTGTTGGACGGCAGAGCGGATTTGGGAATCCGCTCTTCTCCGGAGCGGGAGGGATTGGCCGTAGGTGTGGAGTTCGCGGATCAGGGCGGTGTCGGATAACATCGCAGACTGGAAAGTCTGCGATGTGGGGTAAGGAGGATGTGATGACGACATCCTATTTATTCCCAGCGCAGGCTTTCTAGCCTGCGCGTCATAAATTTGTGGCAGACGCAACCTTAAAAAAGCATAAAGCGTTTTTTTATCTTTTGATTCAAGGCTTAGAAAGATTTCCTGGCCGCCAGAAGCATAATATTGTCTTTTAACTAAGATGATATCTTTCCCTTCAATTGTTTTGCTTTTTGCTTCCCGGCAGCGGATACATTGGCATTTAACCTTTTTATCCTGTAAAAGCTGGCGCAAATTGGTGATTTTATTACCAGCGATGATGCTGTCTCCGGGAATATCGCGGATAAGGCGGTTAATCCGGACATAAGGCGGAACAACCTTTTTGATTTTAACCAACAGCTCATTCAGGGTTTTCGGCGAATATGGTTTGAATTGGCCCTGTTTGTATGATTTGTAAAGTGGCGCGGTTCTTAAAACTACACACGGGTATATTTTAAGCATATCCGGCTGAAAGCGTTCATCGGAAAATATGGTTTTAAACATCTTTAAGTCTTTGGCGGGTGTGGAGCCGGGTAAATTCGGCATCAGGTGATAAACGATCTTAAAACCAAAATCTTTCAGGATTTTGGTGGCTTTCACTATGTGTTCAACGGTATGGCCGCGCTTTATTTTCCTTAAAACTTCCGGATAAATACTTTGGATGCCCAGTTCCAAGCGGGTGATCCCTAATTCCCGCATTTTCCAGGCTTCTTTTTCGGTGACCAAGTCCGGCCGGGTTTCCACGGACAAACCAATAATTCTGTGTCTGGCTTTTTCATTATCTTTTTGCGCTTTTGGCAAATCAGAGGCCGGCCGGCCATTTGCGGCTTCAAATAATCTTTTCACAAACCACGCTTTGTATTTTTCCGGATAAGCGGTCCAGCTGCCGCCCAGGATAATCAGTTCAATTTTATCGGTTGGATGGCCGGTTTTATTCAGAGCCACAATCCGCATTTTCACTTGTTTATACGGATCAAATTTATTCAAAAAAGCGCGCTGGGCGGCGGGTTCGTTTTTCAGATAGCTTTTCGGCATCCCTTTTTCGCTCGGGCAATACACGCATTTTCCCGGGCAAGGAAAAGGTTTGGTTAAGACCGTTATTACGCTGACCCCGGATAAAGTCCGGATTTCTCTTCGCTTCAACAATTTCTCAATTCTCTCAATCCTCTTAATACTTCTTTTAGACACCATTTGCCGATAAACAGCCAAAAGGGTAATATTAGAGAGGAGAGGTGCCTTATATTCTTTAGAGAATTTACGTTTTAACTGAAGTAATTGAGACAGAGAGGTTGTTCTTGCTCGAACAAGTTTGTTAATGAATTTTTCTTTAATTTTTTCCTTCATATGAAACCGGATTACGCGAAATATTTAATCGATAAAGGGCGTAATGATTATAATAAAATCGCCCAGCATTTTGCCGAAACTCGCTATCATCTTTGGCCGGATTTTGAAATCTTCCGGCCGTATTTTAAGGATGGCGATACAATTTTAGACGCGGGCTGCGGCAATGGGAGATTATCAGAAATTTTTGAAAAAATCAAGGTTAACTATATCGGAATTGATTCCAGTGAGAGATTAATCGCCACGGCACGGGTTAAATATCCCAGCCTGAAATTTGAAGTAGCGGATATACTAGAATTGATTTTTCCCGATGGGCAGTTTGACGTAGTTTTTTTAATCGCGGTTTTACAGCATGTTCCTTCTAATGAACTGCGGCTTGAGGCTTTTAAAAATATCTATCGCATTTTAAAACCGGATGGCCATCTTTTAATGACTAATTGGAATCTCTGGCAGGATATTTTTCGGATGAACCGGTTAAAAAATAACTTAAAAAAACTCCTTGGTTTTAGTCAGCTAGACAAGAATGATATCTTCAAGACTTGGAAATCACCGCAAGGAGAAATTATCGCGGAGCGTTATTTGCACGCTTTTAATCTTCCAGAAATTGAGGAACTGATGAGTCAAGCCGGTTTTAAAGTTATGAAGAATTTTTATTCTTTTAAGGGTCGGACCGTTGGACAAAAAGAAGGCCGCAATATTATTACTATCGGTCAAAAAATAGATTGAAATATAAGGATAAAAATGTTAAGATTTAAAAGCTTAATTACCAATAAAATACCATGAAAAAACTCTTTATTTTTCTGTTCGTTTGCGCTTTATTGCCTTTTACAGTCAGCGCTTTGACCGACGAGGAAGAGACAAATATCCTTATTCCTGAAAGTCAGACCGTAGACGATAATTATGTTAAGGCCGGGTATATTTTTGACCTTCGCGGCCAGTTCAAGGGTGACGTGATCGTCGTCGGCTCCTCGGTCGATATCAGCGGCAAGGTGGAGGGGGATGTTATCGCCGCCGCCGCCAATATAACCATCAGCGGCGAAGTTTTGGGTAATGTCCGAGTTGCGGGGAGCAACGTTACGATTAACGGTAAGGTGGGAAAGAATGTGAATATTTTTGCCGCGACCGCCGAACTTGGCAAGGGCTCTCAAGTTGGCGGCAGTGCCGTAGTTTTTGCCGGCACAGCGAATTTTAAAGGAACAATAACGGGAAAAATTGACGGCGGAGCCGGAAATATTGTCATCAGCGGGACGGTAAAAAAAGATATTACTTTAAGATTTGACACCGGGAAGCAAGAAACCAATTATTCAAATCTGTCCGTAATGTCGACAGCGGTGATTGAAGGGAATTTGAACTATTATGGCTGGAATATGGCTCGGATAGACAGCGGCGCGAAAATTTCCGGTCAGGTGACCAGGCATGAACCAGCCAGCGTTGTCAAAGAAACGAAAGATTTCTATAATTCTTTATGGTGGTTTGTCCGGATTGCCGGTTTATTCGGTCTTCTGATTGTGGGTTTGGTTATAATCAATCTTTTTAAAAAGCAAGCAAGAGAAACGCCGGTCCTGATGTTAAAAAGTCCGGGGCGATGCATGTTGAGGGGTCTGGCGATTTTATTTCTAACGCCTGTTGTTTGTTTCTTCCTTTTATTTACCGTCATCGGCATACCCCTCGCTCTTATTGTGATGGTATTATACGTCATCATTATCTATACTGCCCAGATATTTATCGGTCTTTTCATCGGTCAAAAAATCTTGGCGTATTTTCAGAAAAGATCAATCGACAACATGGCGGAGAAAAAGGAAATATCTCTTTTTTGGTCAATGGTTTTAGGGGTGTTTGCCTATCTTTTAGTGACCGAATGGCTTTTGAGCGCCAATTGGCCGGGGGTCTGGGGCTGGTTCGGGTTTTTGGGTGGCCTGGTCAAGTTTGTCGCTCTAATCTGGGTTTTGGGGGCGATCTATCTGCAGAAAAGAGAAAAGACAATGACGGTGGCTAAATAAGAATATTATTCGTTAATCATGCCAGAACATAAAAAAAATTTTGCAAACCCCAAAGAAAGGCAGAAATATTTGCAGATTCTGCAAGAAGAATATTTCGCCGGGATAGAAAAATCTACCCCCCTGGAATATAGAGAGGAACCGATTATTGAATTGAGCAATACGGGCGAGATTAAGCTTACTATTACTAAAGAAAAAATTGAAAAGTGGGATCTGGAAGGCTGGCTGAAGAATTACAAAAAGGAGGCGGAGCAGTCAACCGGCGGCATCAGGGGGCCGCAAAATATCTTGTATTATTGGGATCCGCGTTTCCCCCTGAATCAAATTGGGGTGGCGCTGGCGACTCTAGGGAAAAGTCTGGTCTTAAAGGATAAAATCAAAGATCATCCGATTAATAAGATTGTTTCCGGCGAGGTACGCTATAATACAAAAAAATATATTGAGCTTATTTCTCGCATACACGCGGCCCAGGGGATAGTCACCCATCAAGTTCCCAATAACGGGACAACGGCCATTTGGCTGGTCTCTTTTCTTGTTTTTATGCTTGATTACGACGGCGGAGAGTTTGTCACTTCCAGTCACGCGATCAGCAGCAAGATTGCGACTAAGGATTTGGATGATCAGGGAAGCCAATTTTTGCCGGAGATGTCTTTGGCTTTCATCGCCAAAATCGAGGAGATCATTAAAAAAGCCAAAGAATCGCCGGCGGGCTATACTCTCACTCTGGCCCCGGAAAAAAACGATTTTACGATTCAGGATTTTTCTGGCCTTGACCTTTACGCGGATTATCTCCGTAAGGGGGTGGCGAGTGAAGAAAATTTAGCCCTGATAAAGAAGGCGGCTAAGCAGGGTTTGCGCCTGATGTATGAAACGGTCGGCGGCTGCATGTATCAAACAATGGTGCCGTTGCTTAAGAAATTTGATATCTTAGAGCTATTTGACTGGAATAATCAGGAAGAGGATCCGTATTTTCACGGCGTCGGCAAAACCCGCCGGGTTAATCCGAAAACCGGCCATGAGGAATTTTTTGATCTTTCCTGCGACGCCTGTTTGCCTGAAGTGGTGGATACTATGTATTATGAATATTTATTGAGAGATAAGCCGATCGGCTACGTGGTATTGATCACCGATCCCGATGGCGACCGTCTAGTGATCGGCCAGGTGGAACCGGCCGCCAATGCTAAGCTGATCGATGATCTAGGCATCTATTATATTCGAATAAATGAAGAAAAGATCGTCACTATTTATCATCCCACTTTTACCTTTTTGATGATTATGGACTTTCACATGAAGCAGCTGAAGAAAACCGGCCATTGGCCGAAACATGACCGTTTTATGATCACGACCACACCTTCTTCGCGCGCCTGGGATGAATGGGCGAAAAAACACGGAGTTGCTATCTTGACCACTCCGGTCGGTTTCAAGGAAATCGCCACCATCATGAAAAAAGTGGAGAAAAAACTTTTTGCGGAACCAAACAAAGACGTAATCTTGCCCGATATCCGCGGTAAAAAGGTTAATATCGGGGCCGATCCGCGTATTGCCTTTGCCGGCGAAGAGAGCGGTGGGATGATTATCGGGCCCGAAGAACCCATTGAGAGCAAAAGAGGACGAAAAGCCTTGGCGATGCGGGAAAAAAGCGCAGGCGAAGCCTCTATTATCGCCACGGCTTTAGCGGCGCAGCTTTATTTGGAAAATAAATCCATGACTGAATACTTGCAGGAGATATTTGCGGAGTGCGGCACGGTCTATCGTTATTATAAAAGGGCAGATATTGTTTATTACAACGAAAGTGAACCGGATCCGGTTAAGTTGTTAAAGGATAAGTTAGAGGGTGAGAAGAAGAGGGATAAAATCGACCAGTATTGTTTAGGAATCGCCCTGGCTATAAAAGAGGGTTTGATTACTTTATTCGAGGCGAAGGATATATTAACTGAAGCCATGCCCGAGCTAGACTTTTCCTCTTTGGAAGAAGTGTTTTTCACGGGTGATGCCACTTATTTCGGCTTTAGGAATATGTTTGTCCAGATCCGCCGTTCGGGGACCGACGCCAAGCTGCGCGCCTACAGCAACGGCGATGATAAGGATAAAGTTGCGCGTTACATGACGACGATGGTTAATTATTCAGGCGAAATAAATCCTCTTTACGATAAAAAAATACCCGTCATTTTCCGTCAGGATATCTATAGAAAAACAAAAAAATTATATCAAGATTATCTTTATCAGGGTTTGTAGATGAAAACTCGGTAAAAAAACAGAGTTTTGTCGCCAGTAATAAAATATTGCATAAAAAATATTAAATATCATTAACCAATAAAACTATGATCGGTATTTTCGACTCGGGTTTGGGGGGATTAACCGTGGTCAAGGAATTTTTTCAAAAATTCCCCGCCTATGACACCATCTATTTCGGTGACACCGCCCGCACGCCCTACGGCAACAAGGGGCCGGAAGTGATCGAAGCTTATGCCAATGAAGACGCCCGGTTTCTGCTCAATAGGGGGGCGGATATGATTATTGTTGCCTGTAATACGGTTTCCGCGGTGGCTTATCCTGGCCTGAAAAAAAAGTTTAACATGCCGATTTTTGAAGTGATCAATCCGGCGGTCGAAGCGGCGGTCAAGGCCACAAAAAACAAGAAAATCGGCGTGATCGGCACCCGGGCGACCGTAAATAGCGGCATGTATGAGAAGTTAATAAAGCGTCTCGATCGGAATATTCAGGTTTTTTCAAATCCGGCCCCCTTACTCGTGCCTTTAGTCGAAGAAAATTGGCTTTCCAAGGCGGAGACCAAGATGATCCTGAAAAAATACTTATACCCCCTGCAATTGAAGCAAGTGGATACTTTGATCTTAGGCTGCACGCATTATCCTTTTTTGAAAAGCGCGATCGCCGAAAAAATGGGCAAACGGGTCACTTTAATCGATTCGGCGGAGGAAGTGGTGAAAAACGTCGCCAAGCATTTAAAAGAAAATCCGGCCCTAGAACGAAAATTAAGCAAATCCGGCAAGCATCAGTTTTATGTTTCCGACTTGACCCCGCAGGCGGAAAGCCTGGCGAAAAAATGGTTTGACAACAAAGTAAAGTTGGAATACTATTCACTATCATAATCAGCGTCATTATAAAAGAAAAAACCAAGACTTTTTTCAAAAAGGAGGAATCGCGTGTCTTCTAGCAACTCCTATGAATTGGCGGAAAAGTGGGAAGAAAAACCTCTTTTTCTTCAGATTCTGGTTCATCTTGTTCTTTGCCCTTTATTGACTCTTATTCTGGCTTTTGGTTGCGCCGCATACTGTTTGTATGCCAAGACGATTGCTCGCTAGGTAGCGGGGGAAATAGAAACGATCGCCCGGGTTTCCGAAAGAAGGAGGAAGAATATGTTTTCCCTGGGAAAAAGATTGCTTTCAGCCCTTGAATTCTGTTTCGGAGCTTTTCTATTGTTCTTGATTTTTACCGTCGGTTCATTCATTTTCTGTTTTTCAAACCTGAAAATGATCGTTGGGGGAATTCTGATCATCGCCTACTTTCTCACTCTTTTGCCCCTAACGGCGCTTATCATCGGCTTGAGTTTGTGGGCGTTGGTCATTTTTACGTTAATTCTCGGCCAGCCGGTCATCATGGATGACGGGGCGTGGATATTGAACTAGAATAGTGAATCAGAAAACGGCTCGTTTCGCGACGAGCCTTTTTTATAAATTATTGAATTTAAAAAAGGTTCGACCATCATTCATTTTTATAATGAATTCAGCCGAACCTCAATGATCCAATCTTCTGAAGAGTCTTATCGTTCTCGTCTTGCGGGATTTATCGCTTGCTGAAAAGCTGGACCGGCGCTACCAAGGCCAACGAATGGCGTCGCATTCGATCTGCGACTTTTTTTCTCCGCCTGTTTCTTAAGAATCAAATTCGTCTGTAGCTTGCCGCCCAGCAAGTAGGGAATGCCGGCGAGAACGGCGACAAAGCCTTTCCAGGGCATGGGCGTTAGCCACATGATCACCAGGCCTAGTATTCCGGATAGACCGACGAGGCCGTACCATAGGAATTTGCGGGCGACGGGATCGTTTTTGGCGCGACAGAGTCGGTACCAATTGAAGGAGACAATCGGATAGAATATGAGCGTTAGCATCATCCCTAGTGTTTGAAAGAACAGAGTTATTTTTTTCACACTTCACCTCCATCTAAGGCGTGGGTGCAGGTTTTCATTTAGACGATAAGATTCTGATATCAAATAAAGGTAGCAGCTATGGTTATAATTGTCAAGAGCGGATTCTGAATCCGTTCTTCTCGTTGGATAATAGATTATATCAAACCCATTTTTTGCTTGACCTCGCGCAGGGTTTTTACCGCGATCGGCCGGGCTTTGGCCGCGCCGGCTTCAAGTATTTTTTTGACCTCTTCGGTTTTTAAAGCCGCGCGTTTTTTACGGAAATCAGCGAAAAAGTCTATAATATCTTGGGCTAATTGCTGTTTTAATTCGGAATATTTGATTTTTTTCTCTTGTTCTTCTTTCTCAAATTTCATATAAACTTTCGGGTCGGAAAATTCTTTTAATAAAAGAAAAAGATTTTTAACGCCCGCTGATTGAGTGCCGCCGGTCGTGGCGGTCACGGCGGACATTATTTTTTCTTTTATCATATCTGGGCTATCAGAAAGAAAAATACATGATTTTTCATTATCCGTCTTGGACATTTTTTTTGTCGGCTCTGTCAGTGACATAATACGTTTTGCATGAGTTATTTTTGCTTTTGGTTCAGGAAAAGTCTGGCCGAAAGTGCCATTAAATTTGCGAGCCAAAACGCGGGTTAATTCCACATGCTGAACTTGGTCTTCGCCGACGGGCACCACTTGGGCTTTATAAAGCAGGATGTCAGCCGCCATTAATACGGGATAGTTCAAAAGACCTGCTTTTGCGGTACTTCTTAATTTTTCAATTGTCGAGCTAATAAATTCTGTAAATTTGTTCGATGAAACAAACTTATTAAGTGTTTTGCTAATTTCATTAATAGCCTCGGCTGATTTAATATCATGTTTCATTATTTCATTGATCGCTATTTCTGACGCTTTGTCTAGAAAGATTTTTTTTATTTTATTAGACTGGATGCCAGCCTTATCTTTAAATTGTGTCATTCGTTCCAGCTCAGCTACGGATGTTAAGGTATTTAATAGCCACATCAATTCGGTGTGTTCTGGAATATGGGATTGGATAAAAATCGTGCTAGTTTTCGGGTCGAGGCCGGCAGCCAGATAATCGAAAGCAATATTCATTATTGTGTCCTGCATTTTTTCCGGGTCATAGGCTTCCGTAATCGCATGAAGATCAACAATGCTAAAAAAACTTTCGTATTTATCTTGAAGTTCAACCCATTGTTTGAGGGCCCCTAAATAGTTACCGATATGTAATTCATTGCTCGGTTTAATGCCGGAAAATATGCGTTCTTTCATATTTCATATTTTATCAATATATGGCTTAAACTTCAATCAAGACGGGCAGAACCATCGGTCTTCTTTCGGTCTTGTTGAAAAGATACTGGCCGATGTCGTCGCGGATTTTCCCCTGTAAGGGGGCCCAATAACTGGTTTTGCGGTGAGGCGAACTGTTGAAGATATCCTTGACCTTTTGTTTTGTTTCGGCCATCAGCCTGTCTGAACCTTTCATGTAGACGAAGCCGCGGGAAATAATATCGGGTTCATCCACCAGCTGTTTTTTCTTGTCGTCAATTTTGACAATAATGACGACCATGCCGTCCTGGGCCAGAACATTGCGATCGCGCAAAACCACTTCGCCCACATCCCCGATGCCTAAACCGTCAACCATCACATAGTTAGAAGGGATCTTGTTGGCTAAGAGCCGTGGACGGCCGTCAAGGAATTCCAAGACGGAGCCATTATCCAAAACAAAGATATTATCTTTGGGAAAACCGGCTCCTGTCGCCAGTTTGGCCGCTTCTTTCAGAAAATAGTGGTTGGCATAAACAGGCAAGAGGTAGGTCGGCTGGATTTGTTTGATGATTTCCACCATATCGGCGGCCGTGCTGTGCCCGGAGGTGTGGACATCCATGATGTCCGAGTGGATGACGTTATCGCTCAAGCGGTAAATGCTGTCCTTAAGCCGCTGGATGGTTCTTTCGTTGCCCGGGATAATGGAGGAGGAAAAAATGATGGTGTCCTGTTTTTTTATCTCCACGTATTTGTGGGAGCCGTCTACCATGCGGGAAAGAACGGCTTCCGGCTCGCCTTGCGCGCCGGTGCAAAGGATGAGGATCTTGTTGTCATGATAATCAGAGATTTTTTTGATCGGAATGACAGTGTCTTTCTGGAATTTGATATAGCCTAATTTTCGGGCGACTTCCACGTTCATCCGCATGCTGTAGCCGTCAAAAGCGATCTTCCGGCCGTATTTTTCCGCCATCGGAATCAGATTTTTTATTCTTTCGATCTGGGAGGAAAAAGTGCCGATAATTATCCGGCCGGGAGCTGAAGCGATCAATTTTTCCAAATTAGCATATACCGTTTTTTCCGGAACATGAGGGCGGGTGTTGGTGGCGGCCAGGCTTTCGATCATCAAAACGGAAGGTTTTTTTAAACCGGCAAGTTGATGATAGGAAACCGCCGGCCGGCCGTAAGGGTCTTCCTCATAGGTCCAGTCGCCGGAATGGATAATGGTCGCTTTTGGAGTTTCCAAGACCACGCCCACGGCATCCATTATCGAGTGATCAACCGGGAAAAAGTGGACGGTAAATTCGCCCAGCCGCAGCCGGTCACGGGTGGATTTTATGACGATGGTCTTTAATTTTTTGGCGGAATTCTTTTTTAGATCTTCCTGCCGGTTTTTGACCAGCGCCAGCGTCAGGGGTCGTCCGATGATGACAGGATTGCCGAGTTTTTCCAAAAGGATCGGCGCCGCCCCGATATGATCCATGTGGCCATGAGTGAAGATAACGCCGCGGATCTGTTTTTCCCTGCCTCTCAGATATTTAGTATTAGGTATAATATAATCAATACCCGGCATGTTTTCTTCGGGAAATTGGATACCCATGTCGATAATGACGATATCCTGTCCGTATTCAAAAACGGTCATGTTGCGGCCGACTTCCTCCTGGCCGCCCAAAGGGATGATACGAAGGATTTTTCCCTCGTGTTTTTTCGGCAGGAATTTTATTTTTTTCTTGTGTTTTTGTGTCATATTATTAATTGGTAATTATAATGGTGCCCTGGGGGAGATTTGAACTCCCATCCCGTGAGGGACACGCTCCTGAAGCGTGCGCGTATGCCAGTTCCGCCACCAGGGCATATTGATAATTTTTTAATGAAGGTATAAGATGTTTTTATGGAAAAGGAGGCGGGTTATGAGCCAGGAAAACGGCTTACTTTGCCCGAATTGTGGCCAACCAGTATCCGAAGAAGAGACAATTTGTCCCGCTTGCGGTGAAGCGATCGCCGCCGCGGAAAAAACCGTTTAACCTTGATCGATCTTTGCCCCTCCCCGTATCCGGGCGGAGGGGATTTTATTATTTCCAGACCCTTTGGGTCTTTATGTACCAAGAAGCCGCATCCGTGAAACGGTCCTGGGGGCTGACGATCTTCTCCAAATCAAAACCCTTGACCTTTTTGGCCAGCCCGTAGGTATAATAGGGGGAATAAAGGAAAATGGCCGGCAGTTCATCGGAGAGCAAATTTTGGAATTCCACGTATTTTAAAGCTCTTTCCTTTTCATCGGTGGTGACGCGGGCTTGTTCCAAAACCTTGTCAATCTGCTTATTATAGTAAATGGCCAGATTCAGGCCGGGGTCTTTTTCCTGCGAAGAATGCCAGAAAGGGTAAGGGTCGGGATCATAACCCAGGATCTCGCCGTAGAGCAGGGCGTCGTAAGTCCGGGGCTTGATCACCTCTTTTTGGATGCGGGCACTTTCCACAATATTCAGTTCGACGGTATAACCCGCTTTTTCCCAGGAAGCTTTTAAGATTTCCGCCGCTTTGGCGTAATCGGTTTGGTCAACAGTGGTCAGCGTGAATTTTAATTCTTCGTTATTTTTCACGCGTTTGCCCGCCTCATTTTTCTTCCAGCCTGCATCATCTAATATTTTTTCCGCGGCCGCCAGGTCGTAATTATATTTTTTTATGTCCGGATGATAACCCAAGAAACCGGTTAAGATGGGGCCATTGATTATTTTTCCCTTTCCATTAAGCACTTCATTCAGGATCTGTTCGCGGTCAGAAGCAAGGGCGAGGGCTTGGCGCACCTCTTTGTTTTTCAGGACATTATTTTTTGTGTTAAAGAAAATGGCGGTGTATTGGGGCAAGGTCAGATTATAATAGTTGATATTGAGCCTTGCCGGAAGTTTTTCTTCGTATTCTTTGGAAAGATAACTGATTCCTTCCACATTTTTGTTTTTTAAGGCTTCTACCCCCGAAGCCATGTCGGGATAGAAACGGAAAATGAGGTTATCAAGATAGGGGATATCCCCGTAATAATCGCTGTTTTTTTCCAGGGTGTATGACTTGATATTACCCAGACTTTCCCGGGTCAAGGATTTAAATTTAAAAGGGCCGGAACCGACCGGTTTTAAATTATATTCCACCAGACTGAAGTTTTCCGGCAGAATGTCCATGAATAAATGCAGGGGCAATATGCCGAAGTTTAAACTGGAAATAAAGGGAGCGAAAGGCTCTTTAAGGGTCAGTTTAAAAGTATAATCATCCACTTTTTCCGTGGTCACTCCGTTTAAGTTGTAGTAGAGCGGACTTTTGAACTCCGGATCCTGGATGGTTTCAATAGTGAAGAGCGCGTCATTGGCATTCAGGTTTTCTCCGTCATGCCATTTGACGTTTTTTTTCAAATAAAAAGTATATGTTTTTTGATCCTCGGAAACCTCATATTTTTCCAGCAGGTCCATGGTTAGCTGGCCCTGTGAATCATACTTTATCAGGGAGGAAAAAATTAGCTTGACCAGATCCTGGTCGACATCGCTGGTTTGAGAAAGAACGGGATTGACGTACTTAGGGGCGCCGATCATCGCTTCGACATACTTCCCGCCTTTTTCGGGCTGGAAACTGATGTGACGCTGGTAATATCTTAAACCCAGAAAGATCAGACAGAGAATAAAAATCGTCAGGCCGGTATTTACGATGAATTTTTCCTTCAGGCTGAAAGTGTTTTTCAGGTAACGCCACTGGTCTTTCGCGGGCAGTCTTTTTTTAGCCAGGCCGAAGACGAGTTTTTTGTCCAGGTCCTTTTTTCCTTCGTAGGGATTGGACGATAAATTTGTTTTTTTATCCTTAATACCAAAAAGTGATTTTAGACGTTCTAAAATTTTAGCTAATGTGAACTTCAATTCTTGAAATAAAATTAATTACTAAATAATAAAATTGGCTAGCGCTACTCCCAAAAAGAGTACGGCCAGCACAATCGTAGAGATAAAGACCACTTTTTCCACTCCCCGTTTGGTTTGATAAACGTTGCCTTCGCCACCGAAAACGCCACCCAAACCCGCTCCCCGGGATTGTAGAAGAATGGCGGCAGACAAGCCGATTGCTAAGGCGATTTCAATGATATTTAAATAAAAACCCATAATAGATTGGTTTAATAAACTGAGATATAGCATAGCAACGGCGGGGTGAATTGTCAATGAACGGGCGATAGCCAAGCGTAACCCGTCTATTTAGTGTCTTTTTTTACAATCAGTTTTTGTAAGCGGAAAACGCTTTTGCCAGTGACTTTCATCGTTGGTCTTTTTTTCTTTTCCCGGCGTTTGATCTTTTTTTCAAGCTTTTTTTCCAAAGCTTCAAGGTCGTTTTTTTTCATAAATAAGTTTTTAGGGTTTGAAAAAGTTTATTTCCGATTAATTTTAATATTTCCGAATCCGGGGCTTTTTTTATATTTTCCACCGAACCGAATTTAGCCATAAGCTTTCTTTTTGTTTTGGGGCCCAGTCCGGGGACTTCATCCAAAAGAGAATGATAGCTTGTCTCATCGTGTTTTTGCCGGAAGAAGCCAACGGCAAAGCGATGGGCCTCATCCCGGATATTCTGCAGCAAATATAGCGCGGGCGAATCGGCGGGCAAAATCAAGGAATTTTTCCGGCCGGGCCGGAATATTTCTTCCAGTCTTTTTGCCAGGGTAATAAGGGGGATTTTCAAACGCATTTTTTTCAAAACTTTAAGCCCGGCGCCCAGCTGGGCCTTGCCACCGTCAAGCAAAATCAGATCGGGTGTCGGCCATTCTTTGTTTTTCAGCCTTCGGGCCAGGATCTCCGCCAGCATGGCCGGGTCGTTGGCCCCGACCACGGTTTTGATCTTGAATTTTCGGTAATCGGACTTTTGGGGTCGGCCTTCGCCGAATACGATCATAGAACCGACCGGATTTACCCCCTGGATGTTGGAAATATCATAGGCCTCTATTCTTTCGGGCGATTTTTCCAGCCCAAGGTTTTTTTTCAAAGCGAGAAGGGCGTTTCTTTTTTTTAATGTCGATTTTTCCTCAAATAATTGTTTTTTCTCCAAAAAGTCGTCCGCATTTTCTCGCCCGAGTTTTATCAACTGGTAGTTTTTGCCTCTTTGGGCGCTAATGATTTTTGTTTTATTTAATTTTTCCAGGATATTTTTATTTTTTAAGATCAAGGGCAGAACGATTTCTTCGGGCTTGTCCGTCACCTGGGGATAGTATTGGTTAATAAAGGAGGAAAAAATCTCATTTTCCGGCGTTAGGCGGGCATGATGGAGGATGAGGGTTTTTTTGTCCAGCAATTTTCCCTGGCGGATGGAAAAAAGATTCATGGCCGCTTCCCCCTCTTTTTGCGCCAGGCTTAAGATGTCCTGGTTCAAGTTTTTGGGGGAGATGATCTTTTGTTTTTCCAAAACTTTTTCCAGGGTAAAAATCTGATCTCGGAGCTTAGCCGCTTTTTCGAAAACTTTAAGGGCGGCCGCTCTTTCCATTTCTTTTCTCAGTCCTTTCAGCACCTCATCCAGATTGCCTTTTAGGAACTGGATAATTTTGGCGATATTTTTCCAGTACTCCTCTTTCTTTATCTGTTTATCGCAAGGCGCCGGACAATAACCCAGATGATACATTAAGCAAGGTTTTCCGGGAAGACGGCGGCAGGTTCGAAAAGGAAAAATTTTTCTTAATATGTAAAGGGTTTCCCGGGCGGATCTGGCGGATAAATAAGGGCCAAAATAACGGGCCTTATCCTTGGCGATTTTTCGGCCCAGAGTAATGAGGGGGAAATCTTCGGCCGTGATCTTTATATAGGCGAAGTTTTTATCGTCTTTCAAGATGATATTGTATTTTGGCTGGTATTTCTTGATCAGATTGGATTCCAAAAAGAAGGCCTCGGTTTCCGAAGAAGTGATGATGTGCTCAAGATTATTGGCGTTCTCAAGCATCTCCGGCTTTTGGGGCGAGCTTATTTTCTGGAAATAGGAGGCCACTCTTTTTTTTAGGTTTTTCGCTTTGCCGACATAGAGGACGGTCTGATCTTTTTTAAATAAATAAACCCCGGGTTTAGCCGGCAATGATTTTAATTTTTCCCTTAATTTATCCATCAATTTAAGTATAGCAAGTTTTAACGAGGTTGACATATTTTTTCAAAGAGTTAGGGTATATGTATAAGAGGTTTTTAAGGTTGTCCTTTCTTTTCTAGGGGGTGCCAATATGTCCATACCCATTGGTTGGCTGGTCTTTTTATTCGTGTTTATTGCCTTGCTCTGTTTGGTGACATGGAGAGTGTATCGCAAACCGCGTTGTTGCGGACATGAAATGAGGGAAAAATCCATCAAGGATGGTATCAGAACGTATATTTGTCCGGTTTGCGGACGTGAATTTTCCCGGCTGGAGGCTGAACCGGATGATTACTTCTTTGTGAATCGCTTTCCTCTTTAAGAGTGGGGCATAATAAATAGCCGAGGCCCTTCCTAAAAAGGCCTCGTTTTTTTATTTGTTAATATTTATAGCAGGAAGGGGTTGACACATTTTAAAATTTGTGTTAACATTGGCTGTTCGTTCGTTCCATATTTTATACCTTAATTCACCGTAAGTAACCCAGGGTTTCTGAGCAAGGAGGTAGTGCGTGTTGAAAACGATAGCGGTTCATCCGAGTCCGGACGTGGACGCCTGTATCTGTGCTTGGTTGGCGACACGGTTCGGCCGGAAGCATTTCCCGGGAATCGAGACGGCGAAAGTCGAGGCTTGGCCTACGGGCCGGCCGCCTGAAGGTATGAAGCCCGAGGATTTGGCCGAAGTGCTGGCGGTTGACGTGGGCTTTGGCATTTACGATCACCATAATCCGGAATTGGCGGAGGCCAACAAGAGCTCCGCCGACCTGGTGGCTCAGGCGATCGGTCGCATCCATGACGGCAGCTTGGCAAACTTGCTGGAATTCTGTCGGTTGCAGGACGGCGAGGCCAGGGGATATCTGACGGGCGGCGATCGGAACGCCCGCATGATCAGCTTGGTCAACACGATCAAAGGATGGAACCTGCTTTATCCGGACGATCCCCAGAAGGTAGTGGAACTTGCCGGCCTCTGCCTGGACGGGATTTACGCCATGGAAAAAGACGAGTTCCAGGCCAACTGCGATTACGCCCGCGCCGAGTTCAAGGTGGTCAGAGGGGCGATGAGGATCGGCTTCGTCATTTCTTCGACCAACCTGATTTCCGGCGTGATGCGTCAGGGCGGACCGAAGAAGGATCAGGCGGAAAGATGCCAGGTCGTCATCGTTTCCCATCCCGAGACCGGCCATGTTCGGATCGAAGCCCATCGGGATCTTGATCTAGCGGCGGTCAGATTGCGCCTTGTCATCCTTGAGGCCTACTACCGTAAAATCGAACTGGCAGGACGCTGGGCGGATCTTGAACAATTGGCCACCTGCCGGACGGTTGAGCCGGTGCCGAACATTTATTTTCATGCCCAGAATCTGATCCTTAACGGCAGCCTGACCCATCCCGAGGTCGAACCGATGATGATCGACAGGAATCGGTTGCTGCAGATCACGGCTGACGCTCTGGCCGACCGCTTGCCCTCCGATTATCCTTGCGCAAAGGATCAGTCTTGCGCCAGAAAAAGGGGTTGCCCTTTCGGACCGTTTAACTTGCGGCTTTGCCGCGAATATCGTCAGGTACGGTGGGAGGCGTATCAGCGGAGTCTGGCGGAAGGAAAAACCGGCGCAGAGGAAACGGAAGAAGTTTCCGAAGCGGAGAATCCGCAAGTGGTCATTCACCTCGACGGGAGAAGGGGTGAGAAAAAAGCCGGCGAAGCCTAAATTCGCCTGAGTTTGCCCTTTTATACATCCCTGTCCTGGGGTCTTCCGGGACAGGGTTTTTTTAATTATTGACACGTTTTGATCCCGCACTATCCTTTCCTTGTGAAGGTTGCGGGACCGGGACTCAAAGAAACAGTGTCTATCTTTGCTGGCTAGCTTCATTGCTAAAAAAGTTGGGTTGACAGAGCTTGACAAGGGGTGTATACTTTCTCAAGTCTTATACACAGATGAATTTTGGGGAATCTTATGGCCGATAAAATCATTATCCGGGGCGCCCGGGTCCATAACTTAAAGAATGTCAGTCTGGAATTGCCTCGGGATAAATTCATCGTGATCACCGGCATTTCCGGTTCGGGCAAGTCTTCCCTGGCTTTTGACACGATCTATGCCGAGGGGCAGAGACGATATGTTGAGTCACTCTCTTCCTACGCCCGGCAGTTTTTAGGGTTGATGGATAAGCCGGATGTGGATCAGATTGAAGGCTTGTCGCCGGCCATTTCCATCGACCAGAAATCAGTTTCCCATAATCCGCGTTCCACGGTCGGCACCTCGACGGAGATATACGATTATCTCCGGCTTTTGTTCGCCCGCGTGGGCGTTCCGCACTGCCCGCAATGCGGCCGCGTCGTTTCTAAGCAGACGATTGATCAGATCGTGAAGCAGGTTTTCAAATTGCCCAAAGAAACAAAAATCATAATTCTCGCTCCTTTAATTCAGGATAAAAAGGGCGAGCACAAGAATATTTTGAAAGATATAAGGAAGGCCGGTTATGTCCGGGTGCGTTTTGACGGCGAAATGTATAGCATCGAAGAGGCGGAGGATTTGACGGTCGATAAAAACAAGAAGCACAGTCTGGAAGTGATCGTAGACCGTCTGACCGTCAAAGAAGGAGAGGAAAAAATAGAAGACGAAAAAGAAACGAAATTGAGACTGGCCGATTCCTTAGAAACCGCCCTGGATCTAGGCGACGGCAAGGTTGTTGTCCAAATGGCCGATAAAAAAGAAGATCTGCTTTTCAGCGAACATTTGGCCTGCCCGCACTGCAATATCAGCTTGGAAAATATCGAGCCAAGGAATTTTTCTTTTAATTCTCCTCATGGCGCTTGTCCCGAGTGCACGGGCTTGGGCACTAAACTGGAAATCGATCCTAAATTGATTATCCCTAATCCACGTTTGACTCTGGCGGAAGGAGCAATCCGGCCTTGGTCGCGGACCTCTTCCAATCAAACTTGGTATTTTCAGATATTAAAGACCGTGGCTGAAGAAAACGGTTTTTCCATTGATACGCCGGTGGAAAAACTGTCGGCCAAAGCGGTGGAGATTGTTTTGTACGGCACGGGCGAAAAACGATATAAATCTTCCTATTCCTCCCCGCGTTTTGACGGTGACTTATACACGACTTTTGAGGGAGTCATCCCCAATTTGATGCGCCGCTACAAAGAAACAGACTCTGACTATATCCGAGCGGAAATTGAAAGATACATGCGCATCTATTCCTGCCCGACCTGCGGCGGCAAACGGCTAAAACCGGAAGTATTGGCGGTAACCGTGGGCGGAAAAAATATATTTGAGGTCGTTGACCAGCCGATCGACAAGGTAAAAGAATTTTTTGAGGGCTTGGAAAGCAAGAAAAATCAGGATTCTCCCCGTCTTTCCGAAAGGGAGCAAAAGATCGCCCGGCAAGTCTTAAAAGAGATCAAGAACCGTCTTTTGTTTTTGCATAATGTCGGTCTGGACTATTTGACTTTAGACCGGGCCACTTCCAGTTTGGCCGGCGGAGAGGCCCAGCGCATCCGTTTGGCCACCCAAATCGGTTCGTCTCTGGTTGGTGTTATTTACATATTGGACGAGCCTTCGATCGGTCTTCATCAGCGGGATAACGCTAAGCTGATCACGACCCTGAAAAAATTAAGGGATTTAGGTAATACCGTCATTGTCGTGGAACACGACGAAGCGACGATGCTGGCCGCTGATTATCTGGTGGATATCGGCCCCGGGGCCGGGGATCACGGAGGAGAAGTGGTGGCCTGCGGCACCCCGGCCGAGATCAAAAAACACCCGCACTCCTTAACCGGCAAATATCTTTCCGGAAAACTAAAAATCGACGTACCCAAGGAATACCATCGTGGCAATAGCAAGAATATCTTAATTAAGGGAGCCCAAGAATTCAATCTAAAGAATATTGACGTGAAAATCCCTTTGGCAAAGTTTGTCTGCATCACGGGAGTTTCCGGGTCGGGCAAATCGACCCTGATGATCGATATCCTGGCGAAAGCAATGGGCCAGTATTTTTACAAATCCAAGGACCTCCCGGGCATGCACAAGGAGATCAAGGGACTGGAAAATTTGGACAAGGTGATTCATATCGACCAATCGCCCATCGGCCGCACGCCGCGCTCCAATCCCGCCACCTACACCGGCGTTTTTACCTATATCCGCGAGCTTTTTTCTCAGTTGCCGGAAGCGAAAATCAGGGGCTACGATCCTGGCCGTTTCAGTTTTAATGTTAAAGGCGGCCGGTGCGAAGCCTGCCAGGGCGATGGCATGGTGAAGATAGAAATGCATTTTCTGCCGGATGTCTACGTGGAATGCGAAGAATGTAAGGGTAAAAGATACAACCAGCAGGCTCTGGAAATTCATTATCATGGAAAAAATATTTCCGATGTCTTGAATATGACGGTCGAAGAGGCCATGGAATTCTTCAAAAATATTCCGGCCATCAAGCAAAAATTGGAAACCTTGCACGAAGTCGGCTTAAGCTACATGCATTTGGGGCAGTCGGCCACCACTTTATCCGGTGGTGAGGCTCAAAGAGTGAAATTGGCGACCGAGCTTTCCCGTCGGGCGACCGGCAAAACTTTGTATATTCTTGATGAACCGACGACTGGCCTGCACGTGGATGATATAAAGCGTCTTTTGAGCGTCATTAAAAAATTGGTGGACAAAAGCAATACGGTATTGGTCATCGAGCATAATCTAGAGGTGATCAAATCTGCCGACTGGATAATTGACTTGGGTCCGGAGGGGGGAGATCGAGGGGGGTATCTCGTGGCCGAAGGCACGCCGAAAGAAGTGGCCAAAGTGAAAAAGAGCTATACCGGTCAATATTTAGCCAAGATTTTAAATAATAAAAAATAGTCCTTTTGGAAAAAGGAGGAGGGGATGATAATCGCGCGTTGTCTCGGGTTTGTCGGCCGCTACATCGTGGAGCCGATCGCGGAAGCCTATGGCTTCATCTTCATGCTCTGCGCTTACGCGTACTGTCTCTGGGGGAAATAACTTTCCCCATCTTTGGAAGTAAAGGCATCGGTTTAGCCGGTGCTTTTTTCAAAAAAGAAAAACTCCCGTTGTATGAAAACGGGAGTTATGCCAAAGATCATTGATCTATCGTCCGTGCCAAGCCAGATCACTCAGCAGGTTTTTTAGCCGTGCTTGGCATTCGGGGCAGTGATCGACATGTTCTTGTTGCTCAGCGGGGAGTGGTTTGCTATGGTTGACATGGGCAAAGAGGCTGTTTTTATCCGGGTGAAAGTCCGATGGAGAAACCGAGGGTTCGGCCACTAGACACCTCCTTTGCGCAGAATAACCAATTAAACTATAATAAATGTATAAGAACTTGTCCCTATTTTATGCCAACCGCAAAATTTAGTCAATTGGAAAAAGCCATTTTGGCCGGCCTATGCTATTATGATGTCTTTGATTATCCTTTGACCGCGGAGGAAATCTGGCGTTGGCTTTACGTCAAGGACGGAAAAACGGATTTTCCCAAGGATTTAAACGCGGTATTGGAAGTTTTAGAAATGAGCAAAAACTTGAAAGAAGTGATGGAGACCGATGAAAATTATTACTATTTGAAGGGCAGGCGGGAGATCGTGGAGACGAGAAAGGAAAGGTTTGAAGCCGATAAGAATAAATGGCGGATCGCCAAATCGGCTATGGGTTTTTTGCGGATGGTTCCTTTTTTGAAATACGTCGCGGTCTGCAATAACGTGGCCATCAATAACGCCAAGGCGGAAAGCGATATTGATTTTTTTATCGTGGCTTCGACCGGCCAGCTCTGGACCTGCCGTTTTTTCACCACCTGGTTTACCTGGATGCTGGGTTATTGGCGGCATAAGAATAAGATAAGGAACAAAATTTGTCTGAGTTTTTATGCCGCTGAAGAATCTCTGGATTTTCAGCCGCTCTTGTTAAAAGAAGGTGACCCTTATTTTAATTTCTGGGTCGATCAGCTGGTGCCGCTTTTTGACCGCGGGGGAACAGGCGAAAAGATCAAAGCCCAGAATACCTGGGTATTAAAGCAGCTGCCCAACGCTTTGGCCGGCCAGAAAGAGAGCCTGGTAAAACCGGATTCGCTGACCGCCATGATCCAGCAGTTTTTTGAGATAGTTTTTATCAATCCTATTTTAGGGCCCTGGCTGACGAACTTTATCCGGCACAACCAGATGAAAAAAATGGGAAAGAATCAAGAAAGCGTAGCGAAAGAAAATAATACCAAGGTGGTTATTGCCGATTCCGTTCTGAAGTTCCACGAAACGGATAAGAGAGAATTTTATCGGCAGAAATTCTACGAAAGGTTAAAAACTCAAGGGTTAGAATAGATATTGATTGAGATATTAAGATATTAACATACCGAGTTATTAGGGAATACTAAGTAAAAATACCTATTCTCCGGTTGTGGAAAACTTGACGAGTCTGGAAAATTAGCCTAACATTCAATAATAATATACCCTTTTAGCACTCTTGACTAAGGAGTGCTAATTGGTTAAAATGTGTATTACGAGCTTAATAATTAAGAAAAAGATATGAATCTAAAACCCCTAAACGACAAAGTCATTGTTAAAGGTTTGACCGGCGATGAAATGACCAAGGCCGGCATTATTTTGCCTGACACGGCGGAAAAAGAGAAACCGGAAAAAGGCGAGGTTTTGGCCGTCGGCCCGGGCAAACTTTTGGAAAATGGCCAAAGATCGCAGATGTCCGTTAAGGTCGGCGACAAAGTTTTGTTTAAGAAATACGGGCCGGATGAGGTGAAGATTGATGATAAAGAGTTGTTAGTGGTGAGCGAAGAAGATATTATTGCGATTATCGGGTGATTCGTTATTCGAGACTCGAGATTCGGAATAGAGCCGAGTCACCAATCACAAATTTCGAATTCCGAAATTATAAATTATACTTTATAAATTATTAATTACAAAACTATGGCTAAACAAATCTTATTTCGGGAAAAAGCGCGCGCCGCTTTGAAGAAAGGTGCGGATCAGCTGGCGGCCGCCGTGCGCGTGACCTTGGGTCCCAAGGGCCGCAACGCGGTGCTGGACAAAGGTTTCGGGGCGCCGACTATCACCAATGACGGCGTCACGATCGCTAAAGAAATCGAATTAGAGGATAAATTCGAAAATATGGGTGCGGAACTAATTAAGGAGGTCGCTTCCAAGACCAATGATGTCGCCGGTGACGGAACCACGACGGCCACTATACTCGCGGCCAGCATTATTCAGGAAGGTCTCAAGAATGTGGCGGCGGGAGCCAACCCTCTCGTAATCAAGCGCGGCATCGAAAAAGGCGTTATAACGATTGTCGAAGGTCTTAAAAATATTTCCAAACCGGTCAAGACCAACGAAGAAGTGGCTCAGGTCGCGTCCATCTCCGCTAACGATAAAACAATCGGCGAAATAATTGCCAAGGCTTATGAAAAAGTGAAAAAAGACGGAGTGATCACCGTGGAAGAATCTCAGTCTTTCGGTCTGGAGCTAGAAGTCGTGGAAGGCATGCAGTTTGACAAGGGTTATGTTTCACCCTATATGATCACGGAAGCCGAACACATGAAGGCGGAATACGAGGATTGCCACATTTTGATTACCGATAAGAAAGTTTCCGCTTTATCGGAAATTCTGCCTCTTTTAGAAAAACTGGCTCAGGCCGGAAAGAAAGAATTAGTGATTATCGCTGACGAAATAGAGGGCGAGGCCTTGGCGACTTTTGTCGTGAACAAGCTGCGGGGCACGTTCAATGTCTTGGGTATTAAGGCCCCGGGTTTCGGCGATCGCCGGAAAGAAATGCTGGCCGATATTGCCATTTTGACTGGGGGTAAAATGATCACCGAGGAAATGGGCTTGAAACTGGAAAATACGGAGATCGCCGATCTCGGCCAGGCCCATAAAGTCATCGCCACCAAAGAGAATACCACGATCGTTGAAGGCAAGGGCGATGAAAAAGTGATTAAAGACAGAATCGCCCAGATTAGAACCGAACTTAAAGATTCCACTTCAGAGTTTGATAAAGAAAAATTAGAGGAAAGACTGGCCAAGCTGGCCGGGGGCGTTGCCGTCATTAAAGTCGGCGCGGCCACGGAAACGGAAATGAGAGAGAAAAAACACCGGGTGGAAGACGCCAAAGAAGCGACGAAAGCCGCCATGGAAGAAGGCATTGTCCCGGGTGGCGGTGTGGCCCTGATCAGGACCTTGCCTCTGCTGGAAGCTTTGGCTATTACCGATCCGGAAGAGAAGATCGGCCTTGATATTCTGAAAAAGGCGGTGGAAGAACCCCTCAAGCAGATCGCTACCAACGCCGGCAAAGAAGGTTCGGTGATTGTCGAAGAGGTGAAAAAATTAAAGGGCAATCAGGGTTATAATGCTGCTTTGGATAAATTCGAAGATTTGGTGGCGGCCGGTATTGTCGACCCCACCAAAGTGACCCGTTCGGCTTTGCAGAACGCGGCTTCTGTTTCGGCCATGCTTCTGACCACGGAAACGGCCATCACCGATAAACCGGAAGAGAAAGATAAAGGGATGGGTATGCCGGGCGGGATGCCCGGCGGCATGCCGATGGGGATGTAAATAACTATTACTTCAAATACGGGGAGGTGGACCAATCAGTCTGCCTTCCTTTATATTTAAAGGTAATAAATTTCTTGTTTGTCAGAAACGGGGAAATTTACTATAATAAATCGTATGATAGAAGAGGGCGAAAAAGAAGGGCATGTCAGACCGCCAGAAGGGATTTCCGGAGATTTGTTCGGTAAAACTATCGGGTTTTACTTCTCGCTTTTTAGATGGCCGGTTTTAGCCGCCCTGGTGATAGAGATTTTCTTGATTGTTTTTGATCAGAGGTTGATTTATATTTGGTTCGTGAATCTGATAATTTTTGTCTTTTTGGCCTTGTGGGGGAGAAAAATTAACCAGCTACGTTTGGGACAGATATTATTCTTGGGCTTTAGCGCCGGATTGGTTTTGGGCCTGCTTGTGGCTATTTTTAAACTGATCTGGCTGCACAAATTTTACCTCTTTTTTAATCTTATGTTTGAGGCGGTTGTGACCGCCCTGGCCGGACTGCTTCTTTGCGGCGGGACTTATCTGTTGATGACGAAAGAGTATAAAAATCAAAATTCATTTTCAAAATATCTTAAAAAAAACAAGAAAGGGGGTGGAGAAAATGGAAGAAAATAAACCGATAATGGGCGACACCCAGGAGAACAAATTACTGGCGGCCATTTCTTATCTTTGGATTGTAAGCATCATAATGCTTTTGATCAAGAAAGACAGCAAATTGGTCCAGTTTCACGCGAAACAAGGCTTAGTTTTATTCATTGTTTCGATCGTATTGTGGTTTATTCCGGTAATCGGCTGGATCTTGAATCTCTTGGTGGTGGTGGCGATTGTCATCGGGTTCATCAAAGCCTTGTCCGGCGAGTACTATAAGATACCCGCTGTTTCTATTATCGCCGAAAAAATAAACTTCTAGTTTATTGTATATAATTCGGTACTCTTCTTTTTTTCAAGAGGAGTACTCATATTGTATGTCAATTACTAGTTGTGGTTTTAGGTGGTAGGGCGTGGCGGCTAGTATGGTTGTAGGGCAGGGTCATAGGTCATTTAATAGTCCGAAGCACAAAGCTCAAAACTCAAAGCACAAAACAAATCTAAATATATAAATCCAAAATTCAAAAAGTCGGCCGGGTTTAGATATTTGAATTTTGAACAATTAATATTATTTTGGATTTTGGGCTTTGCGCTTTGAATTTCAAATGCCGAATATAAATATAAATAAGAGAAATAAACTTATATGTCTAAAAAGAAAAGTACGGCAAAAAAAGCTAAGAAGACAATCATGTGGTTTTCCCAGATCAGGAATACCGACGTGCCATTGGTCGGCGGCAAAAACGCCTCTTTGGGCGAGATGTATTCGACTCTGACCAAAAAAGGCATCCTGGTGCCTAATGGTTTTGCCATCACGGCAAATGCCTACCGGGATTTTTTAGAAAAAGGCGGTATAAAAAAAGAGATTAAAAAGATTCTCTCCGATTTAAATACGCACAATATCAAGAATCTGCAGGCTAGAGGAAAAGCCGCGCGGGAATTAATGATAAAAACTGATTTTCCCAAAGATTTGGACGAAAAGATTGCGGCGGCTTACCATAAAATGGAAGAAGAGTATGGCCAAAACGTGGATGTGGCCGTAAGGTCAAGCGCCACTGCCGAAGATTTGCCAGACGCTTCTTTCGCCGGCCAGCAGGAAACTTACCTCAATATCAGGGGTAAAGAGGAACTGCTTAAGGCCTGTAAAAAATGTTTTGCTTCGCTTTTCACTAATCGGGCGATTTCCTACCGTCAGGATAAAAAATTTGATCATTTTAAAATCGCCTTATCCATCGGCGTTCAGAAAATGGTCCGCTCGGACAAGGCTTCCTCGGGCGTGATTTTCACCATAGATACGGAAACCGGTTTTGATAATGTCGTCTTAGTCAGCGGCATCTGGGGCCTGGGAGAGAATATTGTCCAGGGCAATGTTAACCCGGATCAATGGTATGTTTTTAAGCCTACTTTGCAGAAGGGTTATAAATCGATTATTTTCCGCAGTTGCGGCACGAAGGCGATAAAAATGGTATACACGGGTGACAAAGGCCGACCGACCCGGAATATTTCAGTGGAGGACAAGAATCGGCACGTCTTTGTTTTAAATGACAAAGAGGTTTTGGATTTGGCTCGCTGGGCGGTGGTGATTGAAAAACATTACGGCAAGCCGATGGATATTGAATGGGCCAAGGACGGTTTTAATAACAAATTATATATTGTTCAGGCCCGGCCGGAAACAGTGGTCTCAAGGAAGGACCTATCCGTTTTGGAAGAATATGTCATTGAAAAGAAGGGCCGGAAGTTGTTAATCGGTTCGCCGGTCGGGGCGAAAATCGGCGCCGGCAAAGTGCATATAATAAAAGATCCGCGTCAGATCGGCCAATTCAAGAAAAACGAAGTTTTGGTTACGGATATGACTGATCCTGACTGGGAGCCCATCATGAAAATAGCCTCGGCTATTGTTACCGACCGCGGCGGCCGGACCTGCCATGCGGCTATTGTCAGCCGGGAACTCGGAATTCCTTGCATTGTCGGGACGGGGAACGCGACCCGGAAACTGAAAAACGGCCAGACCGTGACTGTTTCCTGCGCCGAAGGAGAAAAGGGCTTTGTTTATGAAGGCAGGGCCAAATATCGATTGAAAAAGACCAGCTTGAAGACGATTGAACGGCCGAAAACCAAGATCATGATGAATATCGGCAGTCCGGATATTGCGTTCGCCAATTCATTCATTCCCAATGACGGCGTCGGTTTAGCCCGGGAAGAATTCATTATCAATGATTTCATCCAGATTCATCCGCTGGCGCTGATCAATTTTGAAAAACTAAAAGATGAAAAAGTAAAGAAACAAATTGAAGAGATTACCATCGGTTATCATAATAAGATCCAGTTTTTTGTCGACATGCTCGCTTCGGGCGTGGCCATGATCGGCGCCGCCTTTTATCCAAAGGACGTGATCGTCCGCCTCTCGGATTTTAAAAGTAATGAATACGCCAATCTCATCGGCGGCAAACAATTTGAACCGGTTGAGCCGAATCCAATGATCGGCTGGCGGGGGGCAAGCCGCTATTACGATCCGAAATTTAAAGCCGCTTTTGCCCTGGAATGCCAAGCCATCAAAAAAGTGCGCGACGTAATGGGCCTGAATAACGTGAAGGTGATGATTCCTTTTTGCCGGACGCCGGAAGAGGGAAAAAGAGTTCTGAATGAGATGGAAGTGAACGGCTTGAGAAAAGGCGAGAACGGACTTGAGGTTTACGTGATGTGCGAAATTCCCTCCAACGTGATATTGGCCGAGCAATTCGCCGAGATATTTGACGGATTTTCCATTGGTTCCAATGATCTGACCCAATTGACCTTGGGCTTGGACCGTGATTCCGAGCTAGTCTCGCATGTCTATGACGAAAGAAATCCGGCCGTGTTAAAGCTGGTTTCTCAGGTGATCAAAGTCTGCCGGGAAAAAGGGCGGAAAATCGGTATCTGCGGTCAGGCTCCATCGGATTACCCGGAATTCGCCCGATTTCTGGTGGAACAGAAAATTGATTCTATTTCCTTAAATCCCGATACCGTTATCAAAACCACCTTGGATCTTCTGAAAACAGAGAAAAGGTTGCGGCGCCATAAGAAAGGATAGGGAGACTCCATCTTGACCCCGTTAGAAATGATGGGGCGAGAATATATATTTTTGTATATCATTATTACAAAAAGGGTTGACAATTATTTTTGTTTAGATTATAAATAAGAATTGTTCTTTTCACGGTCGAAAAGGAAAGGAGGCGCTGATTTCAAAGATTAATCTGGTCCAAATCGAAGAGCCAAGGTGCTTTTTAAATCAAGGAGGAAAACCTTGAGGGGACGCGGTTCGTTCAATCCCAAGAACGCCAAGCTGGACGGTAAGGGTCTGCCCATGCCGACCAAAGTGTCTTCCACCGAAGAATTTCTCGCCCTGATGGGTATCCGCACGAAAGGACCGGCCCACCGGCTGGTCGAACACGTCAAAGATCCGTGTGAAATCGATGAGGCCTATTGCCAGGAAGGAAAAAAGCTTTTTAGCACGACCGTGAATTTGTTTCATGAAGCCTGCGGTTGTCCGAAAAAAGCCGCCGAAGCGGCCCGCCGGCTGGTCCGCGTGGCCACCAACGATATGCCCGTAAGACGCGGCGTCTGGAGCAATATCGTCGGCCGGCCCGGCTGACAAGAATTTCAAAATTAGATCTTCGGTAAACCCCGTTTCCAGTGGGAACGGGGTTTTCTTTTAGCCAAAAATATGTTATGGTATAATGCACTTGCAGAATGGAAAAATGAAGGTGGGCAGAGCGGAGGGTTCGCATATCACCGCAAAGCGGGACCCCCCCGCAATGCGGGGTGGGTGGTCTAGTGCGCTTGCTTGTCCCGCAAAGCGGGATGCCGCTCTGCGGCAGAGAGCCGGAAAATAAGCATATGTATTCTGTCTGCATATAAAAGTTATAAAGGCGGTTTGCAATTTAATAAGTAGCGGAAAGAACGGAGAGGTCGCATAGTGGTCTAGTGCGCTTGCTTGGAGAGCAAGTAGACCTTCACCGGTCTCGCGAGTTCAAATCTCGCCCTCTCCGTTCTTCCCGCTACAATCTTGCCCTCTCCGCCAATTATTTTAAATAAAAAAATCGCAAAAGTCTTGCATTTTTCTGGCGGGTGTTTGTTAAGATAAATTAAGTCGCAATTTGATTGGTATGAATTTCTATGACCTTAGGAATAAAATAGGCCGCTATAAAAAATTTTCCCTTGTTACGACACTAGAAAAAAGCTCTGTAGTAAACGAAGCCTATCCGGGCCAATTTAATCTTAGCTTCACTGAATCAAAATGGCTGGATAAATTTGACAATTATATAGATGTAAATGAAGATTTTTTCTTTAGTACCATACAGCCCGTTATTAGATACAACGACTTCAAAAATCAAATCTTAACAAATAAGACTGCGCACAAACATCTAGCGTTATTTGATATGGCAGATTTGGTCGGAGCAGGAGTTTTTGTTGATAAGAATTCGGGCAATAACTTTACAATACTTGAGATTCAAGAATTTATTAAATTATTTTTGGAGCTAAAAATTTCTCTCGACAGAGTATATGTTAGTAGCTTTGCCGGCGCGAAAGTAAATGAGGCTACAAGAGGGAAATATAAATTTGAAAAATTTATACCACCATTTGAATTCGGAAGAAATCAGTGGGTGAAAAACGGGATACCTTCAAAAAATATTATTCCCGATAAGTCTCGTGACACATTTCTAGCTCTTAATCTTTATGGAAGACCAACGCCCTGGGGTTATCGCAACGAAATTTATATTAAATCTTCCGCCGGCGAATTAATTGATATCGCTACGTTAGAACATTTAATTTGGTGCCCCGTTTTTAAAGACGGCGAGATTATTGATTTAGTTGACTATGAACATTTCGTAGGTTTGAATGTTATTGGAGTCGAAAGGTTATGCATGATCATTAATGATTTCACTAATATTTCTCAATGTGAACATATTTATCCTCTAATCTTAGCGATTAAAAAAGTTTCATTAAATTACAATTACCATTCGGCTTTTACCGTTGTCGAGAGTGTGCGGGCGGTACATAGGATTATTGCGGATATCGACAAACCAAGCAATCTGTCAAAAACGCGTCATACAAAATTTAATGATTATTTAGAGGCTTTATACATTCATTTGAATATGCTTAAAATATCAGATAAGATGGGTGTGTTAGAGAAAATATTTGAATTAAATGCGAAAATCAATCCGCATTATCCGGAATTACAAAGTGCGGCTAACAATGCTAAAAAAACAGTAGAAGCATATTTTGAGGTAAGATTTAAAAATAGGGATTGTTAAAGAAAAACTTAAAATAATACTAATAATATTCCATGAGACAAGAATTTGAAACAGATTTAAGAGATTTCGGCCAGGTGGCCAAAGAAGAGTTAAATACGGAAGAAAAACTTTCAGGGGGCAACTTCGAGAGTTTGTCTGCCGTTTCACGCCAGGATGAAGCGGCCAAAAGGCAGCATACCTCCCGCGAAACGCAGCGTGAGATTTATGATATCCAAAAAGAAAAGCAAAAGATAATGCAGGCCTTAAAGGAACAACTGGCATGTCTGGACAACCCTGAGGGCAGACTGGAGCGGGAAAGAGGCGAACGGACGGTTTCTTTTGACGAAGCAGAGGGTGTTTTCGTTTATCAAGATGACCGGGGCCGCCGGCAAAAAGCGACTTTCGGGGAAATCATGACCGACATGGATTGGAATGTTCTTTACCACCTGGATAAAGATTCAGCGCCGCGGCCCATGGTAAAGAAATACCTGGTGGAAAGAGCCAAGGCAAAATTGTCGGCTCTGCTGGATCTGCAGATCATCAAAAGCGAGTCCGGAAGCAGTGTGGTCCACGAAAAAAAACAACAGGCTTACCGCCGCATTGAAATGGACAGACAAAGCGGGGCGGTCAAGGAAAGCTGGGGCTTGGTTTCCGAGTTGATCGTCAAGGACTTTTTAAAAAAATTGAGCCTGGACAAGGATTTCCCTTTCAAGATCAAGGAAGCGGATGTTTTTCAGGACGTGGAGGAAAAAATCGATTTCATCATCCACCTAGAGAAGAAAAAACGGGGCGTTAACGTGGAGACCGACGAAAAAGCCAAGGATATCGGCATCCAGTTCACCGTTTCCCCGGAGGTGGCGCCGCACAAGGAGCAACAGCTGCAAAAAGCCAGGCAGGATGTCAAAAAGCAAGGAGAACGCATTGACGATATCGTCTTGGTCGTCTTTCCCCTGAAAATGGCCAGCGCCTTGCAGCGGCAATGGCGGCACGAGGGCCGCCCGGCCGGCGGGCCGGATAAATTTTTGTACCGGCAGGAGGCAGAAAAGCTCTTCAAGGAATTGCTGCAGGGCGTGCTTAAACCCGAGGAAATTGCCCAATATTGGGCGACTGTCCAGAACAATTGGGAAGAAGACCCGCAAATTATCGAGGAAAGAAAAACGCAGCGGGCCAGACACCAAATGAGTCAGCAAGCCTTAAAAAATAAAAATCAGCAGTGATTAGAGTGTTTAGAGAATTGAGGTATTGAAAATATGAAAACCACCCTTAAAATTTTATACGGCCTGCTTTTTCTTTTAACCGCTTTCTGGCTGGCGGCGGGTTTTTACATGTTATTTAAAGAGGTAAAGGCGGAAATTTTCTGGCCGGCAAAAATCATCGCGATTCTCATGATCGGCAATGCTTTTATTTTCTTGGTTTTGGCCTGGGGAGTTTGGAAAAAGAAAAAATGGCTTTTCTATCCCGGTCTGATCTATCTGGCGATAAACGTCATTTTAAGCATAGCTGACCAGCTGGGATTCTGGGATTTTGTCGGCCTTGGTATCAGCCTGATAACTTTAATTTTTTTCTACAAAGCAAAAGCGGTTTTCAAAGAAACAAAGCCGGCCTGACTTGGACAAAACAGGAGAAATATGTCGCAATATGAGCCGAGCGTGGCTTTTTTTGCAAATATTGCTATAATATTAGGGCCTATTTGTCTGATAATATATTAAGATGCCTAGCCCAGAAGAAAATAAATTTCAAGAAACAGAAGAGGATAATTTGGAATTAAAGCAATACAGGGAGTTTGATTTGGAATCTTTGCGACAAATGCAGGGTCGTTTAATGGTCAAGATAGAAGAAACAAGAGCACTTATAGCGGACAAGCAGCAGGAGATTAAGATAAAAGAAGAGCAAAAAGATGATGATGGTGTTTATGTCTGCGGATTGGAGTTAAGGCAAAAAGAGACGGTTCTCGGGGGCCTTGAGGAGAATTTAAAAATGTTGAATATGGCAATAGAAGAAAAAATATAAATCATAACTAATAAAACTATGCCCAGAGAACACGAAGGGGAAAATCCCGAAGAATCGTTTAGCGAAACAGACAGAGAAAATGAAAAAGAAATATCAGTCACATTATCTCGGGAATCGACATTTGCCGACCTGTACAGATTGATGGAAAATCATGAAAATAGTGAAGAATTGAAGGATTTGTTTGATCAGGAATTAATCGATAATTTCGGCCAAGAAATAGTTGATGAAGTTATGGCTTTTGAAGAATCTGCTAACCCTGAAGCGGCCAAAACAAAAGTAATTGATTTCTTCGTGGAGCGCGGTTATGAAAAAGGGGATATTATTGCTTATTTGCCCGTTGAATTTAAGTAATACAAAACGTCACCTCGAGGTATCCTTCGACGCGGCTCAGGGCTCAGCCTGACAATATGGACTAAGCCTTTTTTTGCCCGGGGTTTGGGGGGGAACAAAAAGCTATGCGCGACCCGAAGCTTGAAACATCAGGAAAAATAATCGGCTTTTATGAAAGGGAGTTTTATTGTTTTTCCAATTTTTCAAGTTTTAAAGTGGAGTGGCAGGGTAAAATCTGGATGACCTCGGAACATGCCTATCAGGCGGCCAGATTCTTGAAAACCGCGCCGGCCATCGCGGAAGAGATTTATAAGGCCAGGTCCGCCCACGAAGCGAAAAAGATCATGGAAAGAAACCGGGCCAAAGAGGAGCCGAACTGGGAGACCAAGAAGGTTGGCGTGATGGAAGAAATATGCTCTAATAAACTCAAGCAGAACCCTTATATCCAAAAGAAGCTGCGGGAAACCGGAACAAAAGATATTGTGGAGGATTCGCCGGTGGATGGTTTCTGGGGCTGGGGTCCTGATCGCAAAGGCAGAAATGAACTTGGGAAGATTTGGATGAGATTAAGAGAGAAACTGTCACCCTGAGGTGCGGAGCCTCGAAGGGTGACGCCTGAAAAAAGGCACATTGTCTATGCTTCGAGACGCCCGCCGGGCTCCTCAGCATGACAATGTGGGCTAGCCTTTTGAGCCCGTGGTTTGGGGGGCGACGGAGATATCAAGATATTGTCCGCCCAAGGCGGATCCGCCTCTGGCGGAAGATGTCGAGAACTAGTTAAGTAAAAGGCTTACATTTATGATAAAAAAGAATACCAAAGCCATTTTTCTTGACGGTGATTACAAAGGCGAATATGACTGGCAAGGAGGCATCCCTCTTTTTGAAGGAGAAATTATGTCCGTCAAAGTTAAAGGGAAAGTGCTTCCTTACAAGTTAATTAAGAAGGAAGTTTCTTGTGAAGCAGAAAGCGATGATCAGGTAATTGAGGCTGTTTATACTTTCAAACTGACATAAAAAACTTCTCGGGGTTTGGGGGAGGAAAAATAATTAACTAATATATTAATATTAAGGAGGCAAAATATATGACAAAAACAATCGAAAATTTAACTAAAGCGTTTATTGGCGAATCTCAAGCAAGGAACAGGTATACCATCTATGCGGCGCAAGCGAAAAAAGAGGGCTATGAACAATTAGCGGGAATTTTTGAAGAGACCGCCAATCAGGAGTTTGAGCATGGTGAGTGGAATTTCAAAATGCTCAAAGAATTGCTGGCCAAAGAAGGTTTAGGCATGCCGGAGCTAAAAGTGGAAGCCGGGGCGCCGACCACCTGGGGCAGCCTGATTGAAAACCTGCAAGGTGCGATCAAAGGGGAAAACTGGGAGCACACGACCATGTATCCGGAATTCGCGGAACAGGCCAAGAAAGACGGTTATCCGGAAGTGGCCAAGCGCTTACTTTCCATTGCCAAAGCGGAAGAGCATCATGAAGAAAGATATTTAAAGTACGTGAAAGTGCTGGAAGACGGCACGGTTTTCAAGAAAGAGAAAAAAGTCTGGTGGTACTGCCGCAAGTGCGGATACATGCATTTTGGCGAAGAAGCGCCGACGACTTGTCCGTCCTGTGGTCATGCGCAAGGGTTTTATCAGATGAAGTGTGAAGAGTACTAAATAGTAACTGTCACCCTGAGGTGCGGAGCCTCGAAGGGTGACCCTTTAATAAGCTTCCGCTGTCTATACTTCGACACCTTCGCCCTTCGATGCCACTCAGGGCTCGGGCTCAGTATGACAGCGGACTAAGGAGACAAACGACATGGCCAAGCTCTGGCGCTGCGAAATCTGCGGAGATTGCTATATCGGCGAAAAACCGCCGACCAACTGCCCTTTTTGCGGAGCGCATCAAAAATATTTTAAGATCGCCAAAATAGCCAAGGCTAACTTTGACGTGAAGCTGAATGAAAAAGACCTGGCCAACGCCGAACACGCCTTAGCCGTGGAAGTCTCCAATTTCACTTTCTATTTCTGCGCGGCCAAGAAAACGGATGATGAAGAAGGTAAGCTGTTATTCAAAGCTTTGGGCAAGGTGGAGCTGGAGCATGCGACAATCTGGAAGAAAATCTTAAAAAATGCCGCTATTCCGGCGGGCAATGACCAGTGCCATACGGCCAATAAGGAAAATCTTTCCGACTCGCACGCCCGAGAAACCAAGGCCATTGAATTTTATGCCAAAGCGGCCGGGGAATCGACAGACTCAAGGATCAAGCAGATTTTTGTCGCCTTAGTGGAAGTGGAGACGGATCATTTACACTTATCCGAGGAACGTTTATAATATATTGTCACCCTGAGGTGCGGAGCCTCGAAGGGTGACGCTTTGATAAATACTACTGCCATACTTCGAGGCACTTCGCTTTCGCTCGTGCACCTCAGTATGACAGTATGGTAAAAACTTAACTTCTCAACAACTTAACAACTCAACAACTAACAACATGACCCAACTCAAACAAATCTACAAATGCGCGGTTTGCGGAAATATCGTGGAAGTGGTCCATGACGGGGTCGGCCAGCTTGTTTGTTGCGGCCAGCCCATGGATTTATTGGAAGAAAAGACGGAAGATGCTGGTAAAGAAAAACATGTGCCGGTGATCGAGAATAAAGAAGGCAAAGTCTTGGTGAAAGTCGGCAGCATCCCGCATCCTATGGAAGAAAAGCATTTTATTGAATGGATCGAGCTGAATACGGATGGGGTGGTCCGACGGAAATTCTTAAAACCAGGGGACAAGCCGGAAGCGGAATTCTGCGTCTGCGACGCTAAGGAATTGTCAGCCCGGATTTACTGCAACGTGCACGGACTCTGGAAGAATATATAAATAAACAATTTTAAGAATATGGAAACTCAGCCTATTTATAAATATATTTGGTTTGGAACTTGTCTTCGTTTTCTTCAAGACGTAACTTCAAATACAAAAATTCATGGAGATGGACTAGTTCTAGCTAATATTAATGGATTTTTAGAATATTTAGATATATTAGGATTGATAGTTACAAAAAGAGCTTCAGCTAAATTAGTTCAGTTTAAAAAAGAAATAGAAAACTTGCCAACCCATTCCAATTTAACTGTTGATCAAGCAGTTAAGTTAAGAGGTTTAATGGATAGTATACGTAATACGCTAAGTGCAGAGGCGGAAGGAGTTTTGATTTTTGTAGTAACATCTAAAAGATTAGATGTGAATAAGTTGCTCAATGAAGTTTCTAATCTTTTTGCTCCGGATGTTTTTAAAAATTTACCAGATGTTGCTCGCTTTGATTTTAATGAAGCAGGTAAATGTATAGCTTTTTATAGGCCCACTGCCGCCGCTTTTCATTTATTAAGAGGCACAGAGGCAATGTTGAGGGAGTTTTATTGTAGATTGATTAAACAAAAGCGTCTCAAAGAACTTTTGTGGGGTCCAGTAGTGGATAACCTAAGGTTGCGTCAGAAAACAAAAAAATATGATACATTGTATAATAATTTAGATAATATACGTCTTTCATTCAGAAATCCGACACAGCATCCAGAAAAAGTTTATGATATTGATGAAGCACAAGATCTTTGGTCATTATGCATTGATGTTGTAAATAGAATGTCTAAAATATTAATGGAAAATTCATAAATGCCAGATTCGCAAGTAGACGAAATAAAACAGCGTCTTAATATCGCCGAAGTTATTGGCGAATACATCAAGTTGACGCCGGCGGGGACGAATTTTAAGGCGAGGTGCCCGTTTCACAACGAAAAGACGCCTTCTTTTATGGTCTCTACCGATAAGCAGATCTGGCATTGCTTCGGCTGCGACAAAGGCGGGGACATTTTCACTTTTGTCCAGGAGATCGAAGGAGTCGATTTTCCGGAAGCCCTGGGGATTTTGGCCAAAAAAGCCGGCGTAAAACTGGTCGCCCGGAATCCTCTCGTGGCCAGTCAGAAGACGAAGCTTTTGGAAATCATAAAATGGGCGGCTGCTTATTATTACAAAACATTGCTGGATTCGCCGCGGGCGGATAAGGCCCGCGCCTATCTGAAAAGCCGGGGAGTGAGCGAAGAGATGATCGATGATTTTAAATTAGGCTACGCCCTTATGGATTGGGAAAACCTGAATAATTTTTTGAAGAAGAAGGGCTATGCCGAAGAGGATATCTTTTTGGCCGGCCTGACCATCAAAAAAGAAAGAGGGGTGGGTTTTTATGACCGTTTCCGCGGCCGCCTTCTTTTTCCCATTGCCAATGTTCACGGCGAGATCATCGGTTTTTCCGGCCGCCTTATCGAACAAGAGGAAGGCAAGGAAATGGCCAAATATATCAATACACCCAATACTTTGGTCTATAACAAAAGCCAGGTCCTTTTCGGGCTGGATAAGGCCAAGACCGCGATCAAAGAAAACAAATTGGCGATTTTGGTGGAGGGGAACATGGATGTCTTGTCTTCTTATCAGGCGGGAGTGAAAAACGTGGTCGGTTCTTCGGGTACGGCTTTGACCGCGGAACAGGTGGGCCTTTTAAAACGTTACAGCCCGAACTTCGCTTTTTGTTTTGACACGGATGCGGCCGGCCAGCAGGCGACGTTAAGGGGCCTGGAGGAGGTTTTTAAACAGGGAGTGAATATCAAGATTATTGAACTGCCTTTTGGCAAGGATCCGGACGAATGCATCAAAAAAGACAAAGATTTATGGGTGAAAGCGGCGCAAGAAGCGAAATCAGTGATGGAATATTATTTTTCCCTGGCGGAGAAAAAATTTGATTTTACCCAGCTGGAAGATAAAAAAGAGGCGGCCAAATTGCTTCTTTCTTTGATTTCCAAACTGACCGATTCCATCGAACAGACACATTATCTGCAGAAACTAAGCGGTTTGATCCGGGTGGAAGAGAATATTCTGCGTGACAGCCTGAACAAAATTATCAGGCAGAAGAAATATTCTTCCGAGGGCGGAACGGAAGGAGCCAAGCCCTTTGCGCCTAAGAACAAGGAGAAAAATTTAATGCTCAGCGAGATGATCCTAGGGCTGGGCCTAAAGTTCAGTCAAGAACTGCCCCACATCATAAACAGCTTAAAAGCCGAGGCGGTCCATGATTCTCTCCACTCTCTTTACAAAAGACTGATAATTTATTATAATCAGAAGCACGAGCTAAATTTAGAGGAATTCAGGTCTGAAGCGCGGGAGGCGGATCCTGATTTTGGCCAAAAAATTGATTATTTACTTCTTTTGGCGGAAAAAGAGCTTGCCGAAGAGCCGGATGAAAAATGGCTGGAAAACGAAAGAAAAGAAATGGTTAAATCATTGAATAAAGAACATATCACCGGCCAGATCAAAGAGCTTAGTTTAAAAATAAAAGAGTCGGAAAAAATGCAGGATAAGGCGTCATTAGTCCAATTATATCAGGAATTCAGCCAATTAACCGAAGAATTAAAAAATCTTCGCTCTTAAGCTAACTAAAATCCCAAAGGTAAGTTAGGTATTTTTACTTTATGTCCAGGCAGGCAAAAAAGAAGAATAAATCAAAAAAATCTTTTAATAAAAAAAAGGCCGCTAAACCAAGAAAGACGCCGAAAGAGAAGTATCTAAAGGCGGATTTTCCCCGGGAAAAAATCGAAGATTTGATCAATAAGGGCCGTTCGCGCGGTTTTATCACCGAGACGGAGGTTCTTTATGTTTTGCCGGATTTAGAGGATTATTTGTTGGAATACGAGCAATTGATGGATAAATTTGAAAATCTCGGCATTGTCATCGTGGAATCGCCGACCTCTATTTTAGCGACAAAAAAAGAAAAGGAAGAATACCAGGAAAAATTCGGGCACGGGAAGGACGCCCGCCGTTTTGACCTGGGCGACATTTCCGATGATTCCATCCAGATGTATTTAAGGGAAATCGGCAAAGTCCATCTTTTAAAGACGGAAGAAGAGGTCAGTCTGGCCAAAAGGAAGGAAAAGGGGGACATGGAAGCGCAAAAAAAACTCGTGGAAGCGAATTTGCGTTTAGTGGTGTCCATCGCCAAAAAATTTACCGGCCGTTCATTGTCCCTGTTGGATTTGATTCAGGAGGGCAATATCGGTTTATTCCGGGCCGTGGAAAAATTTGATTATCGCAAGGGCTATAAATTTTCCACTTATGCCACCTGGTGGATCAGGCAGGCGATCACCCGGGCGCTGGCCGATCAATCCCGCACCATCCGTATTCCCGTTCATATGGTGGAGACGATAAATCGTTTCCAGCAGGTGGAAAGACAATTGATTCAGGATCTGGGCCGCGAGCCCCTGCCGGAAGAGATTGCCGCCGAAATGGGCGAACCGGTGGAAAAAATCCGCCACATCATCAATATTTCCCAGGATACTGTCTCTTTGGAAACCTCGGTGGGCGACGAAGAAGAAGATTCCACTTTGGGTGACTTTATCGAAGACGTAAAAACCATCACGCCGGACCGGGTGGCCGCTTTACAACTCCTGAAGGATCACGTAAAAGATATTATCAAGGAATTGACCCCCCGCGAGCAGAAGATATTGGAAATGCGTTTTGGATTGCTTGACGGCGTGGCCCATACCTTGGAGGAAGTAGGCAAGGAATTCGGGGTGACTCGCGAAAGGATCCGCCAGATCGAGGCCAAGGCTTTGGAGAGAATCCAGGAACATCACGGGATGAGAAAGCTGAAGGATTACTAATAATTAGTACCCAAAGCTCCGCGATAGCTCAATGGTAGAGCAACCGGCTGTTAACCGGTAGGTTGTCGGTCCGAATCCGACTCGCGGAGCTTTGGGTATTTTATTTATTTATGGTATCCCTGGTTGCCGCTGCAACCGGGACCCCGGCGCGAAGCGCCAGGGGGAGCAGCCGGCTGTTAACCGGTAGAGTCTGTCCTGAGTGGCAACGAAGGATTGTCGGTCCTGCGCCCGAGGCGCACCCGCCTTGGGCGGGGAATCCGACTCGCCCCGTACCAAAGCGCTTGCGCTTTGGTACGGGGCTCGCGGAGCTGGCGAGATTATTTTTTTGTCGTCTAGCCAGAATTAAAAAGCCCCTTTTAGCAAAAGGGGCCTAGTTTTTGGGGGATTATGCTCCCAATATCTGATGACGAGGCAAGAGCTTTTTCAGGAGAGCAGGCGTCGCATTTTCCAGCTGGAAAGCCTGGCGGAAAGGTTTCGCAATCTTGGGGTGAAAAAGGCTCAAGACTTCTTCCAGACTGCCTTCTCTTCGGGTTCCCCCGTGCTCGGGATCTTGAGCGATGGCCACGAAAGATTTTTCTTGCCGGGTGATGGAGATGGTAAGGCAAGGTTCCAGATTCCAGAGGGTATATTCCTCGATTTCGACCACTTGGCCGTTTATTACCTGGATGGTATCCGGTGGCAGTTTTGCCCTATCGGCTAATCCTGGTTCCATATTTCCTCCTCTCGAGTTTGGGCGGAAAGAACGAATTTATAAGGTATCTAGATGTTATTAAAATAAGATACATTTGTCAATATCTTGACAAATGCGGCTCATTTGCTCTAAGATGTAATTACTTATGAAACTTGCGAAGCAAAATCTGAATAACAATAATAACCGTCTTTTGGCCGGGTGAGTTTCATTTAATTTGTAATTATGAGGAAACCCGGCCAAATGAGCCGGTTTTTTTGTTTATAGCCGGGCGCCGCGCTCAGGGGTAGTTGAGCTGGTACCCCGCATAACTCACTGTGTTCGTATGCGGGGCAGGCAACGCCGGTAATATATTTTAATGATTATTCCAGCTCTCCTGTAGTTTAATTGGTAAAACGCTGCACTGTTAATGCAGAGATTGGAGGTTCGAGTCCTCCTGGGAGAGCTGGGATAATCATTGTAGCACTGCTTGTCCCGTAGGAACAGAAAGCGACTTACGGGATTAATGCGGAGACCGCTGGTTCGAATCCAGCCCCCTGAGCGCGGCGCCAGTGTTTCGTCTGTCCGTCGAAACCCTGAAAGGGTGAAGGCGGAAGCCCACCTGGAGGAGCCAAATATTATTTAAATATTTGGTAGAAAAGAAAAACGCCCCACGAAGCGACAATTGTTTTGTGCTTTGTCGGGCGTGTACTGAGATCAGGCTTGTGCCTTCCCCTTTCTTTTTTCTTTGTATTCGTCGAGGTTTTCGGCGAGAAATACCCACTTTTCTTCGCCTGTATTTATGATGCCCCCAGATTCTTTGCGATAAACCGCTTTACAGGCCTTGCATGCTTTTACTCTTCCGAATCCTCCGCAACCGCCGCTTTCGAGATGTTCCCAATCACTTTTTCCACACTTTGGGCAAAATTCCATGATTTACCCTCCCTTCAATTAGTTACAGTTAGGTGAATTCCATATCTAATGTACAGTTAATATGTAAATTTATTATATCTACATTAATTTGTCAAGTTCCCGCAGCTCGGCGCCTTTAGTTGACAAGTCTTATTAACCAAATTAAAATAGTTAATCAAGATAAGCCTTTTTTATTCAAAGGAGTGGTCATGTCAAAAAAGAAAAATAGGGGAAGTCTCCAAAAGCTTGGCGGTACGATCGGCAGCCGGAAACACGGGAAAAGCGGCCATGTTCATAATGAACAGCATTTTACAGGCACGAAGGCCGGGAAAAGGCAGCGCCGAAACCGGAGAAAGAGCAAAAAGGGAAGCGAGGCTTTTTCTCTCACGCGCAAGGAAAGGCACGCCAAGAGAAGAACGCACGTGAACAAATACCGGACAAATTAATTCCGGACCGCTGGCTCTTGCCGTCAGCGGTTTTTTCTTATTCAGAAATATGTTAGAATAATTATATGGACCCAAACGCCATTAATTTTTTAAGAGATTCGCTGGCTCACCACCATAATTTGAGGAATTCTTTGGACGGCAAAGCCTCTTTTTTATTGGCCATTGCCGGGGTGGTTTTCGGCTTAAGCGTTATCAGACTGGAAAAAGTCCAGTTTGTGGTGATTGCCATTACCGCTTTTCTGACCATTCTTTTGACGGTCTTCGCCGTCTTTCTGCCTTACCGCGGGAAAATGAAAGAGAAAATCGGCCTGATGTGCTGGTGGGGTTTCGCCGGAAAAAGTTATGAAAGCTACCAGGAAGAAGTTAATCGAGTTATTAAAACTGACGAAGCGATTGCCGACGAATATAAGAAGGAGATCTGGAATCTGGCCAATTATTCTCTAAGACCGAAGTCAGTCTTGCTGAAATGGGCGAGTTTCGTTCTGACGGTCGGGCTTTTGGCCGGGTTTGTTCTGTTTTTCGTTTAAATAATAGAATCAAAATAGCCGAATTTTAGGGCTATTTTTTTGTTTGACTAAAAATCATTCTTATGGTAAGAAACATTAACGCCCTTTGACAGTTTTATAATTTTTCAAGTCACAAAACACAGAAATCTTCAAGAAAACAAGGAGGTGGAGATGGAAGAGAATCATGGTTTTAACCTGGAAACGCCCCTGGCTGTGACCCCTGATGATATTAAGAGCATTTCTGATCCATCTCCGCGTTTTCGGAGCTGGGCCTGGCAAATGTATCTTCGCCGCGAGCTTAACCTGATCGTGGAGGCGGTCATCTGGTTGGGCAAAGCGGCCAATATCATCGAAGCCCTTGCTTATCTTAACCGTCTGACGGTTGAGTATCCGGAAACCGAGCTGAAGGTCGTGGTCAAGGATCTGGAGAATATCCGAGATCCCGGCCCGAAAATGGTGAAGCTAAGAACCCTCGTGAGAGGGATCAGAGCCAAAGCGAAGGATCCGCAGCTCACGCGCGGCGCCTTGACGCATCAGGCGGTCAATGACCTTTTTAGCGGTCGGCTGATGTCTTCCGGCGGGAGAAGAACCGACAAGACTTCTTCTCAGCTTGAATTGTTCAAGCTTGAGAAAAGCCGTCAGATTCTTCTTTTTGATGAATTCGCCGAGGAGTCAGTTCAAAGCGAAAAATCGGAAAAAATGCGTCTGAGCCGCACCCGAGTGCTTAATCGGATTCAGCATCACTGGAAAGTGATAAGGTCGGCCATCGAAAAGCAGGGTTGGCCGGCCTGGCGACGGAAAAGGCGAAACGTCAATTGTCTGGAAAAATGGCTGGCGATTCTTTTCGGCGAACACGCCGTTAAGCTTGGCGCCGAAGTAGGCTTCGGCGAACACTTTAAGGTGTTGACCGAGCTGACTTGGGCCGCCGCCGCGAGCTATTGGCTGAGAGAAAGACAAAGGCCGATGATTTTGTTCCGGGAGATAAACGTGATTGCCTCGCGTCATCACCTTGGCGGCGGACGCATTGACGCTCTTGAGGTGCGTCGCATCGGCGGAAAGTTGCCGAATCGGAGGCAAGACCGGATACTTACCGAAATGAGCCGTAACCGCTATAAATCCGTCGGCCATCTGATCATGGAGCTTGGCAAACGCTTTGACCAGCCGGTTGAAGTGACGGTCATCGACTGGAAATCTTTGGTCGGCGACGTGGTCACCGGGGATAAAGAATGGTCTTCGACGGATTTAAAAAAAGAACCCCAATTCGCCGATCAGGAACAGATGAAGAGGTATCTGACGCTGATCCCTCTGGATTGCTACTTGGTCGGTCAAAAAGGTGAGCTTTGGCGACCCGAAGACGTGACTCTGCGCGGGGAACTCTGGTATTTGATGCCTGACCAGGCGCCCATTGTTCATGAAGTGAGCATGGCCGTCGAGCAAATGCAGGATTATTTTTTGAATTACGTCGTGCTTGAGTGGCCCGAAGCTTCCCGGCGGGCTTTGGCCAGGGAAGTCAATAACATTTTCCTTCGCCATCTGGTCGAGATCCATGAAAAAGGGGAAAGTCGCCCGAAGAAAGGAGCTTTCGGCAATAATCATAACGGGAATCAGGCTCTGCCACTTTTCCCGGAAGAAAAAGTAAAAGTCGTGTCCGTCCGGGAGATAATCCGAGCGCATCGGGATAAATATCCGCTCTTTGCCGACCGCCGGCAGATTCTCCAGATTGTGGGCAAGCGCCGCAAGACAGGGACCCATAAATTGGAGATGAATTACAGCAAGCTGCTAGAGGCCATGGCAAAAGGGGAGGTAAAAACCTACAGTTGGTCGGATCCCGCCCAGCCTTTTACCGTGCAGTGCCTGATGGACGATCACCGGGATTCTGACCCTTCCATGCGTATTTATCCCGACTGGTTACGTTTCTGGTGTTTCGGTTGCCGCACGGGCGGAAGCATTGCCATTGAATCCGTGCCGGGCGACCTCGCCAATCGACTGGCGCCAAAATGGCAGGAAATCAGCCGCCAGCCCACTAAGCTTGACTGGTCGGTCTTGCCGGTTATTCCCGAAGAACATGACCGGATTATGCGCCGCGCCCAGCAGTTGCTGGCCTTATCTTTTTGGCCTAGTCCGGCGGTGGAATATCTGCGTCAAGAAAGGAGAGTAGATCCTTCCCTGGCTTATGAATACGGCGCGGGTTACGGCAATAACAGCTTGATCATCGGGTTGATGAGTGAAGGTTATTGCTTAGATGATCTGATCCGCTACGGATTCGTAAAAATCACGCCTAATTTCTGGCGGGCCAGCAGTCTGATCGGATTGTTGCAGGAAGAGTTCGGTCTTTCCGCTCAGGAAATCACGCGCGAGTACTTATCTAAGAAGACTCAGCGGACGGAAATTGGTTATCCCTATTCAGTTCTGGCTGGCCGCGTGACTTTCCCTTTGAAGCTTGAAGGCAAACACACCAATTTCTATGGCCGGATAATTCCGCCTACAGAGGAGATGCTGACGCACATCAAGCTTTCGATGCTGGGCGAAAAAGTCGTCCAGGGCGGCTTCAATACCGACATTCTTTTGTCAGACGCTAAGGAGGTGAAATTTGCCGAAGCGGTCATTGATACTCTGACCTTAGCCCAGATGGGTTATCGGAACGTGATCGCTTTGGTCGGCACCGAGAATGTCGAGATTCTCAAAGCGGCGATCCGGGCCCGCAAGAATATTGGCTTGTCCCTTGATTACGACAAGTTCGGCCGGAAGCTGACCCTGAGGACGATCAGGCGTTATTTGGCCACGGTGAATTTGGGCGGCGAAAAAGTCTGGCGGGAAATTGATCAGTATGTCCGCGAGATTGAAGAAGCGATCAAGAGGGAGGAAACGGGAGAAAAAGAAGCTCTTCATTTCGGGGAATATTTCCGCCGGCTGGGTTACCTGGGGATTGAGGATTTCACCGCTAGATTCGTGGCTGACCATCGGGAATGTCTTGGTCGTGAATTTGATTTCAACACCTGGTGGCAGAGATTCGGTTGTCAAAACGCACCTTTATCTTGGGAGGAAGACAATAACGCGTAGACTCGTTTGGTTTATTGCCAAATGGTTCTGCGCGTTTTTTTATGGGCTTATTATTGTAATATTGGGCCGATTCTTTTATAATTATCTGGTGATATAATTAAATATAAAACCTATGAAAAAATCTGTTATTTTCGCACTTTGCCTGTTGGCGGGCACCGCTTTGATCCTGACCGGCTGCGGCAAAAGCGCGGCGGAAAAAGCCGCCGAAAAAGCAGCGGAATCGGCGACCAACGGCCAGGCGGATGTTGATTTGAGCAATCAGAAGATAACGGTAAACACCAACGGATCCACGATCGAGGTCGGCGGAGATATCGCTTTGCCCTCCGGTTTTCCGGAAGATGTTTATGTCGTTGACGGCACCATCAAGTCGGCTTCCACGGTCAACGAGGGCAAGGGTTACAGCGTCATGATCGAAACAAATCAGAGTGTGGCCGATCTCAAGGATCTCTATGACGCAAAGCTGAAAGAGGAGGGCTGGAATATCACCTTCAGCATGAACTTGGGCGACAGCTTCACCATGGCTGCGGAAAAGGGTAACCGTACCGCCAATGTCACTCTCGGCCAGGGAGAAGAAGCCAATACCGTCCTTATCGGGACAAGCGAAAAATAATATTTTACCGTCTATGTTAATAAATTGCCTCTTTTCAAAGAGGCGATTTATGGTTAAGATTACGACATTGATAAGGTAACAATATTTTTGATTTATGAACAGTGCCATAAAAAAGGGTTTCGGCTTCGGCCTGACTTCTGGCGTCATCACCACCCTGGGGATGATCGTCGGTTTACAAGCCGGCACCGGTTCGAAAACGGTGGTCTTGGGCGGCATTTTTATCATTGCTTTAGCCGATGCCCTTTCTGATGCCTTGGGCACGCATATTTCTGAAGAATCGGAAGACCAGCATTCAAATAAAGAAATTTGGCAGGCGACTTTCGCCACGTTCGTCGCCAAGCTGATAGTTGCTCTTACTTTTGTCGCGCCCGTGCTTTTATTCAGTTTGACGACGGCTATCTGGATCAGTATTGTCTGGGGTCTTTCCCTGATCATAATTTTCAGTTATTTGATTTCCCGCGCTCAAGGCCTTAAGTCGGCGGCTTACGTCGTTTTTGAACATCTGATTATCGCGGTTTTCGTCATTATCGCCACCCATTATATCGGCGACTGGGTGAATAAGATTTTCGTGTAAAGAATATTTATCTTGAAGTTATATTAATGATATGCTTTGTTTTTTTCGTATAAAAAACAGGGGTTCGTCACGCTTGGCGTGACTCGCCCCCGATTGTCGTTTGTCTGTTTACTCCTCGATGGAAAAACCTTGCTTTTTGGCTATTGCTTCCACGAGCATCTTGTTTTTTGAAGCGCCTCCGTGGAAGGTTGAAATTGCGTCACTGATCTTACCTCTTTTATGCCAAGGCTTTCTCACCGCTTCAGCCAGATTGTCTGCCAATATCCACAGCCTTTTGTACCCTCCGAGGATATCTTCAATGTACCTTTGTGCATTGTTGGCTTCCTCGAGTTCCGTCTCGAGCTTGGCCAGCTTATCGCGGGCCGACATTTCCAGCTTTCGTTCGACCGCCGCGGCGATGACGTGGCTGGCCCTGATCTCGCCAGCGAGATACCGGCAGAGGAGGTTGCCGTCGGGCACAAAAAGAGTATCAGGGTTTTCATTGATAGGCAATGTGCCGGAGCAGAAATACTTGCCCCTTATCTTGACGGTGAGAGTGGTTTCCGCGACGTGGCACATCTTTTCGGGCAGAGCAAGCCAGGGTTTTACCAGATCGATGTGCCCGTTCTCAACGGAAAGAATATAGCCGTAGTAATGACTCGAATGATTACCCGGGGATATTACGCAGAGGGCGATGGTCCCGGATTTTCCGGTGGGCGCGCAGACAGTGAAACCGCGGACAAAATCGCCTGTTCTGACACTGGTTTCAAAGCTGGAGCCGATGAAGAAAATAGTGGATGAGCCCTTGGCACTAAGCCCAAGGGTTCCTTTTTCCTGGTCGGCTTGAGCGACAAGGAAATCTTCAGGTCTCATGATTTGACCTCCACGAATTTATTCCGGCTATTGCCGGATGTGAAAGGTTCTGGGCGGTGGTGTTTAACACAGCCACCTGGGCAGATAATTTGGCACCCTTCTGCCGTAACAGGGTGGTCCGCAGACGTTGTAGCGCTCAGATGATGGACAGAGCATATTAGCATAAAAATAATCTTTTGTCAATGCGTAAATAAAAAAGCGACCGCAAACAGGCACGGTCGCCCTATTTTTTGATTTTATCGCAGGTATTTAACCAGGTGTATTTCGTCGACATACCGGCCGTAGTGCTTAAGCCCTCTTTTTAGCCGGCCGTATTCCTCAAAGCCGCAAGTGCGGTAGACTTTTTGGGCCCTTAAGTTAGGCGACATGACCGTAAGAATGACCATGTTTACCCCAAGAATTTTTTTGGCTTCCTGAATGACGATTTTCAGGAGTTTTTTGCCCAAGCCTCTGTTCTGGTATTCTTTTCGGATCATGATGCCGAAAGTGCCGATATAATGTCTGTCCGGCCCGCCAGCGCTAACTACTTGGCAGTTGCCCACGATTGTTCCATTGGAAATAGCAAGCAAATGAACAACTTTTTTCTTAGCGATGTTTTTGAGCAAGGCAGACAGCCACTTTTTTTCCTGGCGGAGATTGACCTTTTTTTGAACGGTAAGATACGCTCTGTCGGCCACGAGCGCGTTGATCAGGTCTTTTAAGCCGATAAGATCACTGGCTTGGGGATAGCGGATAATGACGTTTTGACCTTCAAATCTGAATACCTTGATGATCTTTTGTTTTTTCAAAGGATCGCCTCCTGGCTAGTTGGAAAGTGCACGAATAAACTGATGAATTTGTGATTGATTATATTATCAAAAACGATATAATTTGTCAAAGAGGGGGTTTTTAAAGTGAGTAAGATATTAAGATAACTAATAGTAAGGCAGAAAAAACGGACCTTCACTCAGGTCCGTTTTGAATCTTTAGTCCTATCCTTCACAGTGGCCAGTTCATCTCGATGTTCGTGATCATCAAGGAAGTTTTAGTCAAAAGTTGCTCGCGCATCATGCCATCACTTTCTTCTGGATGGATAACCGCCACGATGCAGATATGACGTTGATCTTCGGTTAAGCCCATTCTCATCCATTTTTCCCCTCGTTGATCCCGGAAGAATGGTTCTTCATTGGCCATCTTCAATTTCTCGGTTATCTCGCTTATTTTGCCTGACAATTCAGCGATACCGTAGTGAAGAGATATTGCGATACCATTTTGTTCGCTATATAATACCTCGGCCATAAAAGTCCTATTGCCTAGGTGAAGAAAACCGGCAAAAACGCCGTCCGCCTCCGGATTCAGGAACCAGAAATCCCTGTCGCCCAAAACCGACTTTATCAAATCCGCTATGGCTTCCATTTTCATCTTCAGTCCTCCTTCAAAGTACGATTAATGATAGCCGCATCTTAACAAAGGGGATAAATCTTGTCAAAGAGGGTTTTTGAAGAATTTTTCGCTAGCTATATTGTAATTATAGTCAACTTGTGCTATGCTTGTACACACTTAAGAGTAGGTCTAAATTCGTAAAGTTTGAGGGTTTTTCCATAATGAATATTCTCTTCGTTTATCCCGAGTATCCAGAGACTTTCTGGAGTTTTAAGCATATCCTGAAATTTCTGGCAAAAAAGGCGGCCTATCCTCCTCTGGGTCTTTTGACCGTATCCGCCATGCTGCCGAAAGAATGGCCGAAAAAACTCGTCGATCTCAATGTCAGGGAATTAAAAGACGAGGATATTCTTTGGGCGGATATGGTGTTTATCAGCGCGATGATCGTCCAGAAAAAAAGCGCCCAAGCGGTCATTGACTGGGCGAAAAAAATGGGCAAAAAAGTGGTTTGCGGCGGCCCGGTCTTCACCAGCCAGCCGGAAGGATTTACCGGCGTCGATCATTTCGTTTTGAACGAAGCCGAGGTAACCCTGCCTCTTTTTCTTAAGGATTTAGCTAAAGGAAGGCCAAAACATATTTATACTTCCGCCATCCGGCCGGATATATCGCAGACCCCGATACCTGACTGGTCGCTGATCAAGCTTAAGGATTACGCCGCCATGGTCATTCAGTATTCCCGAGGTTGCCCCTTTAACTGCGAATTCTGCGATATCGTGATCATGAACGGCCGGGGCCAAAGAGCGAAGAATCCGCCGCAGCTTATCCGGGAATTTGAATCGCTTTACGCCGCCGGCTGGCAAAGCACTTTATTTATCGTGGACGATAATTTTATCGGGAATAAAGCCAATGTCAAAAAAATGTTGCCGTTTCTTATCGCCTGGCAGAAAGAACATAAATATCCCTTTCAACTGCTGACGGAAGCCAGCCTCAATTTAGCGGATGACGAGGAGCTGATGCAGCTGATGAGCGCCGCCAATTTTTATAAAGTATTTTTGGGAATTGAAACTCCCTGCGTGGATAGCCTTAAAGAATGCGGAAAAATGCAGAATGTCAGCCGCGATCTGGCGGAGGCCGTGAAGGTCATCCAGCAGCATGGTTTGCAGGTGATGGGCGGTTTTATCGTCGGCTTTGACTCTGATCCCAAGGGTATCTTTGACGCCCAGATAAGATTTATCCAACAGGTGGGTATTGTCACGGCCATGGTCGGCATTTTGACCGCTTTGCCGCAGACGCGGCTTTGGCACCGCCTGAAAGCGGAAGGAAGACTAATTGGCGAGACGACCGGCGGCAATACGGACGGCAAGATCAATTTTAAGCCAAAAATGGACCGGCAAAAATTGATGGAAGGCTATAAAAAAATTCTGGCCACGATATATTCCCGAAAAAGCTATTACCAAAGGATAAATACATTTATCAAAAGTTACCGGCCGACGGTCAAGTCAAAGATTAACCGCTATGATTTAAGGGCTTTTTTTATCAGTATTTGGCGGATCGGTTTTGTCTCGCGAGCGAGTTTTCTATACTGGAAGCTGTTGATAAAAACTTTTTTGACCAAGCATAAGGCTCTGCCCGTGGCCATCGAGCTGGCTATTGTCGGTCTGCATTATGAAAAAGTGGCCGCCAATGTGATCAATAAATAATATTGGAAGACTTGAAAAAGCAGGGGTTTGTCTCGATCAATGCTTTTTTGCTGATATCAATAATGTTATAATATATTCATGGTTCAAACCTGGCTGTATACAATATTAAGCGTTTTAGGGGTGAGTTTAATTGCTTTTGCCGGGCTTTTCACTTTTTCCCTGAGAATTGAGCGGTTAAAAAAAATACTTTTGTTCTTGATCAGTTTTGCCGCAGGCTCACTTTTAGGCGATGCTTTTATTCATTTGTTGCCGGAGGCGGTGAGCCTTTCTCCAAAGACACTCGTTGTTTCTTTGTGGATATTGGGCGGCCTGGTCTTGTTTTTTGTCATGGAAAAGGTCTTAAAATGGCGGCATTGCCACGAGCTTGATTGTGAAGATCACGTGCACACGGTGGGGATGATGAGCTTGATCGGCGACGGCGTCCATAACTTCATTGACGGGGCGATTATCGCCGCCAGTTTCTTGGTCAGTCCGGCCTTGGGATTAGTTACCACCATCGCGGTGATCTTGCACGAAATCCCCCAGGAGATGGGCGATTTCGGGATTTTGATTCACGCCGGCTACTCAAGAATGCAGGCTTTGTTTTATAATTTTATTTCCGCTTTGACCGCCGTGGCGGGAGCGGCTTTGACCCTGACTTTTGGCGCTCATATTTCCAGTCTGACGAGCTACCTGGTTCCGCTTACGATAGGCGGCTTTATTTATATTGCCACTGCCGATCTGATCCCGGAGTTGCATAAAGAAGTGAGGTTGCGCTATTCGGTTTTTCAGCTTCTTTCTTTCTTGCTCGGTATCGGCCTGATGGCCTTGTTGCTTTTGCTTGAATAATATTCACTCTTGACTTTTCCCGCCCCCTGGCCTAAGATAGGGGGAGGTTTTTTACAGCATCAAAGTTCATTAACAAGGAGGCGTCAGTGGCCAAAATGAAGCGTAATGAGACGGGTGAAAAAGGCGTTTTATCTTTTTCTTTGAGCGGTGAATCGTTCGGAGGTCCCGATAATTTGGATTTAATGGAAAGGATAGCCGGAACGGTTGAAAGAGCGGGAGAAAAGGTGTCGACGGTTATTGTCGATCTTGAGAAATTGGAATGGATTTCCGGGACCGGCGTGGGGCTGCTGGTGACGCTTCGGTCAAGATTGGCCAAACAAGGTATTAAAGTCAAGCTTGAGAAACCGAATGCCAGAGTTTTGAGCGTCCTTCAGGTTACCCGCCTGAATATGATTTTTGAAGTTATCGAATAAAAAAGGAGTCAGCTATGAGTCGTTTGAATATTCCCCCTGGTCGTTGCGGCCAAATGGATGAAATGAAAAAATGTAAGGACTGCCGGTATCGGGTGGTCAATGGTGGTGAGGGCGCTTGCCCTTACATGAATGCAGGTGACGAATGTCCTTATGGCAAGGAAAAAGCTGATGATACCCTCTAGGCTATTGTTTATTCCCCGCATACTCCTTTCAGCAAACTGAAGGGAGTTTTTTTATTGGGGTGAGTGACCCCGCCAGAAATCCCCGCATATTTAAACGAGTGTATATTTATATTGAGTAATTTCTAACGGGGTTGACAAATCCATGATTTTGCGCTATATTAGAGTGTTTCGAACCTTTAAAATCATTGGTCTTGAATTGACGTTATTGCTGAAGAGGTGGTTATCATGTCACGCAGAGGAAGACAGCCTTGGCGTCTCGTTACCGAAGCGGAAGTCTCCAAATTTCTGCCTTTGGCAGAAATGTTTGCCGCGGATTTGTACGGTAAGTTCGGCGATTTATGGCCGTTTGTTGAGGTCTTATTCCGCCTGGCGGTCCTGAAAGATTGTACTCGGCATGATCGTATCCGGATCGCTTACCATTATATCTGGAAAGCGCCGAGCCGGAGCGAAATCAGGCGTCGGCATCCGGAGTGGCAGGATTGGCTGGTCGAAGCTCGCTACCAGGATTTCCAAGCACACATCAGGCAATGGGGGCCGGGTGATGTTGAGCTCGTGGCCGTGGATTTGCAGCGTTTCCCCACCCCCGACGCCATTGATATCACCAGTCTCAATCCGAGTCAATTCCGGCCGGTTCTGATCAACTATCGGACGGGCGCCCATGTTACCGGCGTTATTAACCAGATCATCCACTTTGAATGGGATAAAGTGGGTAATAAGCGCATCACGGTTTCTGTCTCCCAGAAGGAATGGGAGATGATTGGGCGTCAGCTCAGTCTTTACGTTGATTCTTATCATCATTCCTTCCACAGTCCGGAAGAGATGAGCGATCCGGTGCTCTTGGGCAAGCTGCTTAAACGCCGGCCGATCAGACCGAAATTGAGGCACTTCTCAAATTCCCTCTGGCGATACTACCAGGTAGTCGAAAAAAACCGAGGGTACGAACCCTGGGAAGTGGAAAACACGGTATGAGGCGGAAGCATTTTCCGCCTCTTTTTTATCCTTGAAATATTTTTAGTTTTACGCTAAGGTTTAAGCGGTTCTTTTTGCCAAGGAGGTTTGAGATAATGAAAGTAATCTGGGAAGAGGAGGGTGATAGGCGGAAGTATTGTCCGAGCTGCGGCGGGAAGCTTGACGCCTGGGGCCTTTGTCGGGAAGCGGCGGGAAAGATCAGCCTGGATCTAGCCAGCGCCTGGCGATTAGCGAGTCAATCCAAAGGGAAGCTATCCCAAAAGGAGATTCGGGAAAGAATAGACGCGATTGCGGCGCAACCCCTTACTTCGGAGCACGCCGGCAGCATCTGTCTTATTTGTAAGCGTCAGTTTTTGCACGGCGTCTGCCCGGGTTGCGGCTTGCCCATCAAGTATAATTCTCGCCAAGAAATATTTTTTCTCCACCTTTTCCGAGACTGGCCTAAATAGGGAGGCATGAAAAATTGCTTCCCTTGTTTTTTTCCGCCCATTTGCTAAAATATTATTGACATTAAATATTAAGGAGAAATGAAAACATGCCAGAGAAAAAAATCGCAGTGGACCCGGAAAAATGCATCGGCTGCGGCGCTTGCGTCGCTTTATGCCCGGAAGTTTTCGAGATAGGCGGGGACGGCAAGTCACGCGTGAAAGACCAGGCCGGTTGTGAAAAATGTGATTGTTCGGGAGCGATTGACGGCTGCCCGCAACAAGCTATTTTTTGGGAAGAATAATATTATCCTTTAAAATTAGCCCCCAGGAAATCCCGCGGGCTAATTTTTTTACATAAATAAATAGAAAATACCGAGGTAATCTAAAAATGGGATTGACCCTTTTGGAAATCACGGTATATTTAATTATATAGGGGTATTGTCAGATCTGTTCTTGTTTGGGGTTGACAAATCAGAAAATTTGTGCTAATATAAAACGTTAGGATGACACGTAATATACAATCTATTATGTCATATTTTCACCGGAAAATCCGCGATAGTTTTATTCCCCAGGAGCAAAATGAATTTCGCCCCCATGTTTTAAGGCATAAATTTTTGGCTTTTATCGCCTCTTTGGTCATTGTGGTGAAAGTGGGCGTCCTGCTATTAGTTGCCTTGACTCCTGGTTATGTCTTGCCGGTTGATATTACCAACCAGAATATTGTCAATTTAACCAATCAGCAGCGATTAAATGCGGGTTTATCCGAGCTGAAGTTGAACAGCCGACTTTCTCAGGCGGCCTCTGCCAAGGCGGCTGACATGCTTTCAAACCAGTATTTTTCCCACTACAGTCCGTCTAATGTCTCGCCTTGGTACTGGTTTCAGAGCGCCGGCTACGAATACGCCTATGCCGGAGAAAATTTAGCCATGGATTTTGTCACCGCTGAATCTACGGTTAGCGCCTGGATGGCCAGCGAAAGCCATAAGAAAAATATCCTGAATTCAAAATTTTCCGAGATCGGCGTCGGGGTGATTGAAGGAGATTTCAAAGGCGCTAAGACGATATTGGTCGTGCAGGAATTTGCCGCGCCGGCGCCGACGAAGACCGTCGCTTCCAATACGACCGTTACGGAAGTGACTAAGCCGGCCACCACTGAAACAAAACCGGTTCAACAGACCGTGACACCGACCGTCGAGGCGGAAAAAAACTTGCCGAAAGTGGAAGCCGAAAAGACCGTTGTCCTGCCGTCACCGGCCAAAGAAGATACTTATGACGTGACCGTTAAGGTGGAGGAACCTCCGGCGGAAACTCCGCCTGCCGAGCCGCCAGCGGAGATCACGCAAGTGGCGGTTAATTTGGGCGGCAACACGGCAGATTTGAATAAGACGGGCGATCAGTACGTCGGCTCGGTCGAGGAGAACCAGAACGGGCAGAAAAACGATTTAGATATATTGGTTCAAAGTACGCAGCCGACCACTGACGAGAGCAATGTCATAACGGCCCCCGTCATGAATACGGATTTCTTTAAAACGACGATATTGCGGCCGGATAAATTTTTCACTTCCGAAAAATTGGTCCAGATCATCTTATACTCCCGCAATTTTTTCCTGGCCCTGCTGCTTTTCCTGAGTCTTGCCCTTATCCTCAATGTTTTGATTAAAGTCCGCGTACAGCACCGGCCGACCATTGTTTACAGCCTGCTGGTCATCTATATGATCAGCGTGATTATCATAATTTAAAGATTTGGGTATTCGCGCGCGCCCTCCCTTTTTTTGAGACAGGCGGTTTTTGCTTAGTCTTGATTTTATCGGCCTTCCAGACTACGGCCAGTGTGAAAATCGCGTGAAAATGTGACGGAGGGTTCGAATGAATCCCGCCAGGAAAATACTGAATAGCGGGGCGGAACTCAACATTTTGCCGCCTTAAGCCTTGATTTCAATCGGCGGAAGCCGTCGGCGCGCCCTTATTATCATCCTTGACGGTTCTTTTGTTTTTTGATAAATTTATAAGTAACTAATAAATAACATTAAGGAGAAAATACAATGCCAGAAAACAGCGGCAAGAAAGAAGGAGGAGGAAACAAGGGAATATTGGATGCCCCGCCTAAAACGACGTTTGTCATGGGAATTTTAGTCGGCGTGGTCGTTTGCGCCATTGTCGGCGTGGTTTTATCCCTGACCGTCGTGCAGACCAAGACTGCCTCAAATACCAATACTGTCGCGGGGGCGAACAGCAACAGTAATACCAATGCGGATGCGGTTGATCCGCGGGTCAGTGCGACCAGTATCGCCCAATACGCCAGTGATTTGGGGTTGGATATCACTAAATTCAACTCCTGTATTAATGACGGTGAAAAAACGAAAACCGTCACTGACATGGCGACCGCCGGTCAGGCCCTGGGAGTCCAGGGTACGCCCGCGACTTTTGTGAACGGTTATCTTGTGAGCGGTGCGATACCGTACGCGGATTTCAAGGCCATTGTTGACGAAGTGCTGGCCGGTAACGCGCCGACTTCCCAATACGCGGAAAAAACCGCGGTCGACGTGAAAGTGACTGAGGCCGACCATGTGGAAGGCGACGCCGGCGTTAAAGTGACACTGGTGGAATATTCGGATTTCCAGTGCCCCTATTGTTTGAATCACGCTTCGACCTTAAAACAAATTCTTGAAGAATATAGCGGCAAGGTTAAAATAATCTTCCGTCATTTTCCGCTTTCATTCCACGCCAACGCCCAGTTAGCGGCAGAGGCTTCAGAATGCGCCTCGGTTCAGGGAAAATTCTGGGAGATGCATGACAAGTTATTCGAACTCTAGTCCGTTGTAAAAAATATGATACCTTATTTCTCCCTTGAGGAGATTGATATAGGTTTTGTAAAAATCCAAATTTGGGGCCTGATGTTCGCGTTAGGCCTCATTTTTGGTTTATGGCAGTTTTTCCGGGAAGCCAAGAAAATAAAGACAGAAAAAATCGTCTTTGATCTCGCTTTGGTCATTATTATCAGCGCCCTAGTCGGAGCAAGGGCGTATTTTGTCCTGAATGAATGGTCTTATTTTAGGGAAAACCTTTTAGATGTATTTAAGGTCTGGGAGGGCGGGCTGGGTTTTTACGGCGGATTGATTTTCGCCGTTACTTTCGGCTGGCTTTATTTAAAGAAAAAGGGGATCAAATTCTGGCTTGTCTCCGATATCATGGTTATTTCCCTGGCGCTTGGCGAGGCGATCACCAGGCTCGGCTGTTTTCTTATCCATGACCATTGGGGGAAAATAACGGCCCTGCCCTGGGGCATTGAATATCTCGGAGAGGTCAGGCACGAAACTTCTTTATATTCTTTTCTTAGTTCTTTAATTTTATTTATTATCCTCTTGATTCTGAGAAAAAAGTTCATTGGTCAGAAAGAAGGTTTTTTAACCGCTTTTTATCTGACCTGGTACGGTTTAATATCATTTTTTATTTATGGCCTAAGAGCGACGGATTTGCCGGGTTCGGACCCTTTTTGGGGAATTTTGAGACCGTCACAGTATTTTAGCTTACTATTGTTGGTCTTAGGCATAGTATTATTTGCAAAAAGGAATAGAAAAAAATAATAAAGATAAACAAAAAACAGACTGTATGGGGCCTGTTTTTATTTTTGGTACCAGGGGTGGGGATCGAACTTCACCCCGCCTAGAAAGGCGGGGCAAGCGACCTCGGGCTTATGAGTCCCACGCTCTACTTCACCCCGCCCAACGGGGCGGGGCAAGCTGAGCTACCCGTGGAAATAGAAATATATTTTTTATATTGATTATTCTTTTTCTTTAACCAGATTTCGTGCCGGCGCGCTTCTTTGTAGCTATTATGTTCCTTTAGGTAAACTAACCGATAAGGTTTTTTCTTAGCGGTTATTTTCAATTTACCTTGATTATGTTCCGATAGTCTTTTTTGCGGATGGCGAGAAATTCCGGTATAGTAACTCTTTTCCTTTATACTCTGAATAAGATATGTGTAGACTTTCATAAACCTATGGTACCAGGGGTGGGGATCGAACCCACGACCTCGGGCTTATGAGTCCCACGCTCTACCAACTGAGCTACCCTGGCTTGGGTGCGGGGGTGGGATTTGCACCCACGACCTCCGGATTATGAGCCCGGCGAGCTGCTACTGCTCCACCCCGCGCGCTGATTACATCTTATATTAACAAAGATTATTAATTGAGTCAATAATTAGACTTTTTGGCAGACCCAAACCATTTCCCGGCTCTTGTCCGTGAAATTAGAGCGCTTAAAATCGCCATAGAGTTTTAAAGGTTTGAAACCGGTTAAGGCCAATAAATGCTCAAATTCAAAACGGAAAATATATCGCATCATCATTTTAAATTCTTTTTTCTCCACTAGAAGATTATGTTTATCCAATTCTTCGTGAATATATGTTATTTTTAGAATTTGATCGGCCGAATAAAAATGGTTAATGGCCGAGATTTTCACCTTGTTTTTCGTCACCGGATCTTTTACGTACGAATGGAATTCTTTTTTACCGTTGAAATTCGCCATTCTGTTATAATCCGGGTTAAAAAAATTAAGGATTAGTCTGCCCTTGTTGGTTAGGTGTTTGTGAATAGAAAGCAAGGCGCTTTTTTGCTCCTTGGCGTTTAAAAGATGAAGAAAGCTGCGGCAGGGAATAATGATTAAATCAAACTTTTTGTTCAGGTCAAAATTCCGCATGTCAGCCAGGTAGGTTTTGGGTTTTAAGCCGGCCGCCTTGGCTTTTCTTTGCAGGGTTTTCAGCATGCTTGGCGAGTTATCCAAACCGTCAATATTAGCCCTGGCTTTTAAGGCGGGGATCATAATTCTACCGGTGCCGCAGGCGATATCAAGCGTTCTTTTTGATTTTTTTATCTCGGATAAATAAAACCTCAGGTCTTCTTTAAAGCCTTGAAGTTGCAAATCGTATTCTTCGCCGGAAAATAAATAAGTGTTCATATTTTTTAGTATTATAAGGTGATTTTATCATTAATGTTCCTTTACGGCAAATAAAAAAGGCGTCGTACCCAGGGGGTCGTGCGCCTTAACCTTGTTTGTTATTTTTTGTGAAAAGCTCGCGACAGCAGGTCGCGAGCTCCTTTTATTTCTTGGGATTCCAGCCAACCACTATCCCCAACGGTTTAAACGGATCCCGGAGCAATGCTCCTCCCGGGAAATTCCGTAGATTTTCCGCTCCGGACACCGGGCCTTCGACACCAGCTATGTCGAAAAGGGCTGTTGCCCCTACGGGACAATCGCATGGTAGATCGTTGTTGCCGGTCTCGATCACGCCCGTATCGTTGCACTTCGGGCATTTTGCCATTTCATGCCTCCTTTCAAGGAACCGGAATACTTAAGTCTTAAGTTATTTTGCAAATATTATCCTATTTGGATAATATAAAACCTTATCAGAAATATTAAGGAATGTCAAGATATAATTTAGAATATAGACAAAATTGACGTAAGTAAGGTTTTGGGTTATAATTTCACCATTAACCGCCTTTGCCGCGGTGGCGGAATTGGTAGACGCGCACGACTCAAAATCGTGTGGGTGTAAATCCATGAGAGTTCGATTCTCTCCCGCGGCATGTTAAAATTTTAAACTATAAATGGCCCGGATAATTTCCATAGTCAATCAAAAAGGAGGAGTGGGGAAGACGACGACCGCCATCAACCTAGGGGCTTATCTTTCGCATTTGGGCCAAAGGGTTTTATTAGTTGATATCGATCCGCAAGCCAATGCCAGTTCGGGTTTGGGCGTTGATATCCGCAAGATCGGCCGGGGAATTTATGATGTTATGATCTTAAACCACCCGATCCACGATGTTATCTTGGAAACGGGTCATCAGGATTACAAGCTGATTCCATCGCACGTGAATCTGGCGGGAGCGAATGTCGAACTGGTTACTTTTGACGAACGCGAGTTTGTTCTAAGGAAGAAGATCACCGAGCTTGACCATCATTACGATTATATAATTATCGATTGTCCGCCCTCGCTCGGCCTTTTGACTCTTAACGGCATGGTGGCTTGCCGGGAGATCATCATCCCTGTGCAGGCGGAATATTACGCTTTAGAAGGCTTGGGTCAGCTCATGGAAACGATTCAGTTGATTAAGGAAAATTTAAATCCTGACTTGGAGGTTTTGGGCGCGCTTTTGACCATGTTTGAACACAAGCATAAGCTTTCGCGGGATGTCCTGCACGAACTGTACAAATATTTCCCCCGCAAGATTTTTCGGACGGCTATTCCGCGAAGCATCCGGCTGGCGGAAGCGCCTTCGCACGGTCAAAGCATATTAAAGTACGACAAACGCTCAAAAGGAGCGAAAGCGTATCATAAATTCGCCCGAGAGATATTAGAAAAATAATTTTTTAAACTTATGGCTAACAATCAGGGTTTAGGCCGGGGGTTAAGCTCGCTTATTCCTTCAAGGAAAAGCGAAGCGAGTCCCATTGTAGAGTTATTGGATCATGAAAAGATTTTAAAGATAAAAGTTGAGACCATTGAGGCTAATCCCATGCAGCCGCGAGGCCGGATCGACCATGCGGCCCTGGAAGATTTGATAAACTCTATCAGGGAGTACGGTATTTTGCAGCCCCTGATCGTCAGCCGGTCAGGCGCTGGCTACACGCTAATCGCCGGCGAAAGGCGGTTAAGATCAGCCAAGATACTGGGCTTAAAAACCGTGCCGGCCATCGTCCGCGATACCAGCCGTCAGGAAAAACTGGAAATTGCCTTGGTGGAAAATTTGCAGCGCAAGAATTTGAACGCCATTGAAGAAGCGATGGCCTACCAGAAGCTGGTCGATGAGTTCAATTTAAACCAGGAAGCGGTCGCCAAAAGAGTGGGCAAAAGCCGCGAGGCGGTCGCCAATACCTTAAGGCTTCTTTCTTTGCCGCCAGAAGTTCAAAAAGCGATATTAGAGGAAAAAATCAGCGAAGGCCACGCGAAGGCCATTCTTTCCTTGCCCGCCGAAAAGCAACAGCTGAAACTTCTGAATACGATACTAAAAAGCAATTTGTCCGTCCGTAAAACAGAAAGTTACAGCCGTCAGATAAAAAAACCGCGCTTTTCCGCCCTTGAGCCGGAAATTATTGAACAGGAGGACAGGCTGCGGGAGCATTTGGGGACGAAGGTGAAAATCGATAAAAAGGGCGGCCGGGGAAAAATCACCATCGAATTCTACTCCGAAGCGGAGCTTAATCAAATTGTTAAGAATATAATAAGATAAAAAATATGTCCAATGTAAAAACAAGCGCCATTAAAAATGACAGTAAGAATCTTTATCAAAAGATCGTGAGAGTCTGCCTCTATTTGTCGGTTTTTTTGATTCCGATTTTTTTCCTGCCCTTTACTTCGGAGTACATTGAGATAAACAAAACCTTCCTTTTTTACCTTCTTACCTTGGTCGCCGCCGTTTTTTGGCTTCTGGATGTGTCTTCAAAAAAAGAAAAGAAAGTTTGGTTTTCGCCCTTAGGCCTGCCGATCATCATTTTCGGCCTGCTTTTTTTGGTCGCCACGGTTTTTTCCTACCAGATGGATAATAGCCTGCTGGGTCTATCTTCTTATTATCATCACAGTCTTTTATCGATTGTACTTTTCACAATTTTCTTTTTTGTCGTCGTCAATAATATCACTAATACGGCTCAGATCAGGAAAATATTCGGATTTTTCCTTGCTTCTTCGGGGCTCGCCGTGATTTTCGGCTATCTTCAGCTTTTTAAGGTATATATCCTGCCTTGGGCGGGGACGAAAGCCGTAAATTTTAATCTCGTTTCAAATTCCGTCAATGGTTTTTCGATTTATCTGGCGCTTGTTTTCCTGATCAGTTTTATTTTTATGGTTTTAATCTGGGAAAAACGGCTTAAAATTTTGTTAGCGTCTTATTCGGCGCTCGTTCTGGCTCTCATTTTATTGCTTGATATCCAGGCCGGTTTAACCGCTCTGATCTTAGGAAGCGCTTTCCTGATTTTTTTCCTGACGGTCAAGGCACGGGATATCTCCCCCAAATGGACGGTTATAATCGCCCTGGTTTTAGCCTTAGCCGTTATTTTTTCCTTTATCGATGTGGCTGGCTGGCATAATTTTGGCTTGCAGAAGGACATAGTGATTGATCAGGGCACGACTTTGGAAATAACCAAGGATAATATAGCCAAGAATTTTCTTTTCGGTTCGGGGCCGGGCACTTTTTATTACGATCTCGTGAGGTTCCGTCCGATTAGTTTTAACAACACGCCTTATTGGAATTTAAGCTTTATCAAGGCTCCAAGCGAATGGGGTCAGGTACTGAACACGGTCGGTGTGTTGGGTTTCCTGGGTTTTGTCGGCTTATTTGTTTATTTTTTAATAAGCTTGCTGCGGAATTTTTACCGGAAAAAACTGGCCGGTTCAGAGAATTTTTTCCACTTACTGTTTATTTGTCTTACTTCTTTGCTTTTCTTTTCCGGGATTTTTTCCGCCTATTCTTTTGTCCTGATGTTTTGCCTGATATTGTGCCTGGCCTTGGGCACGGTTCTTTTGCGGAAACCGGAGTTAAAGGAAAAATCTGCAAAGGCCGGTCAAACAAACGCTTTTTCTTCCTTGGGTTTGTCATTAGTGATTATTTTTGCCATTGTCATTATTTATTTTTCCGGGCGGATATTTTTAGCGGATTGTTATTATACAAAAGCGTCGGTTCTGGTCAATGAAAATGCCGATCTTGGCCAAGTGGAAAAGAACTTACAAAAAGCCGTGGATCTTTTCGGCCGTAACGCCAATTATAATTTTAGTTTGGCCCAAAATTATCTAGTCCGGGCGCAATTGGCATCTCAAAAATCACAGACGGACAACAGCCAGATTCAAACCTGGGTGACCCAAGCGGTCTTTTTCGGGCAAAAAGGGGTCGAGCTGGCCGCTAAGGACCCGACCGCTTATTCGGCCCTCGCTTCTATTTATGAGAATATTAGCGTTATCAGCCAAGAAGATATCAGTCAGCTTATCGTCAGCAATTATCAAAAAGCGATTGAATTGGATTCGAACAATCCTCAAGTTTATTATCAGTTGGGCAGCTATTATGTGACAGCGGGTCAAACTTTAGTCAATTCCTTATCGACCGCTAAAGAAGAAAACAAAGAAACGGTAAGAGGCCAAGCACAGAGTTTGTTTGATTTAGCTTTAAGCAATTTTAAGAAAGCGGCCGACCTTAAAAATAACTATGCCCTGGCCGAAGCCGCCTGGGCTTTAACCTATGAATTGAAAGGCGAAACCGACACGGCGATTGCTGAAATCTTGAAACTTACCCAAAAATATCCGTCAGACTTCACGCTTTTTTACGAATTGGGGCGGCTGTATCTCAATCAGGAAAAGCTTTCCGAAGCGACCGCCGCTTTTAGCAAGGTCGTGTCGTTATATCCCGATCATTCCAACGCCCACTGGCAGCTTTCTGCGATTTACGAAAAGCAGGGCCAGAAGGATTTGGCTATTTCTGAGATGGAGATCGTCTTGACTTTGAATCCGGACAATGAGCAGGTAAAAGCGAAGCTGGCCGAATTGAAGAAGTAGGTATAATATTTATAAAAATAACAAAAAGGCTTGTAAAAAAACAGGTCTTTTTGTGAATGACCACTTGATTTTTTCTCCAAAATATGCTAAAATAAGAGTGAAATAGGCTAGTATTAACAAATAAAAAATAAAAACTATGGCTAAACTAACAGACACCGAAACAGGCGTCAAGCTCGCCGTTCCGGTTACGCAAAAAATTTCTATCGGTATCATGATGGTCGGCGCGTTTGCCGCGCTTTTTGGTATCGCTTTAGGTATGAGTTATCAGTTGCCAAAAGAAAAAGCGACGCCGGCGATTGGAGCTCTTGCTTTCAAGCCTCTTTCGCTAAGCGACGGTAAGCCGAGTACATTGGAAAGCCAATATATTCGCAATTTTAATTTTCGACCTGGTTTTAATGAATCGGCTTTAACTGAAAATGAATACTTGGAAGGATCTTGGAGTGAACTTATCGCAGTAGGCGCTGTTCCTGCTGAATTTTCAGATATACATTTATCTGATATTGAAAGAATAAGAATACAGACGCCGGCGGATGATCCATCTCGATATTATCCCAATTTGCCAGATGAATACCTGGAATGGATAAATACTAATCAAACAATACCCTGGGATGCCCAAGATGTTAATTTTTCTCCTCATTCTTGGCATTTGTTTTACGCAAACACTACGGGCGCGGGCGTGGCCGGTGATTACATTGTATTAATATCGCAGATTACTGATGAAACGCGAGGTTTACACGATGTTGTTTGGAACGTGCGTTTCTTTTTTGACAGAACCACTAAAAAATTAGCATATGTTGGCTATGTCTGGGCGGATCCGGATGTGGCAACGCCGCCGAATTTAAATCTAAATTTTTACCTTTGGGAAGATAGTTCAAACATAATTGGATTTCAATTCTTAAGAGATAATGTCGTAATGGCCACTTACAACCAAGCGGGTTTTACCGGATTACTAAACGATAACACAAATATTAACAGCGGAGTTTTGTCAGGGACGACATATTCAATTGAAGATCCTCAGCCGGTGATAAGCCCGGGGAGCAAATCGCCTCTTCAAGTAAAGATAAGCCAAAGCGTGAAAGAAAAGGCAGTCACCCCACCAATGACCTTTAGCCTGGTAACTGATATCGGAGCGAAAACGCTTTGCTTTCCGTCCAATGTATTAACTCAGAATTCGGTGGTCAGTTATTATTATGATGTTGACGGCACGCCTTACACGGATGTTCGGCTTACCAAGATGGCCACTCCTAGAACATGTAAGAAAATGTTAGCGGCTGGTTTAAAGCCGACTGATATTATTTCGGGTGTGCCTAATAAAGAATGGGATTTTAACATTCGCGCTTCTCTTGATTTTAAACGTGAAAATACCTGGCTCGCTCACTATAACTTGCAGGATCAAACATTTTGGGATGATTCTTCGGTGGAAAATAGCAATACCCAAACGCCGTTGTTTATCGAAGCAGTACATGCAGGGTTTGGAGGTAATATTACCATTAATTCTCAAACATTTATTCTCAACTCGAATTTGGGCACAAATACCATTTGTATTCCGAGGACAGATATCATTGAATATAGTCCAGTCAGATACTATTACGATATAAATGGTACGCCCTACTCGGACATATTATTAACAAAACCGATCTTGGATAAAGGTTGTGGCGAGTTATTGGTAAATTCCTATAATCCGTCAGATATTACTAGTATGTCTTTGAGTAAAGATTGGGAGGTTAATGCTCGTGCGGCAACGATAGAATTTGTGCGGAATAGGACAACCCTTGGTCGTTACCTTATAGAAGAACATAGATATACATCTGATATGACTGCTCAATTGCCCGACAGCAAGTCGCCACTATACATAAGACTGATGCACGGAGGTTTTATCGGTAATATTAATATTGACGCTCGATTTGCCACTCTTCAAACAAATCTCGGTTCTCTAAAAATATGTATTCCAGACTCGACTATTATCGAGTATAACCCAACAATCTATTACTACGATAACACTGGTAAGCCGTATAGTGACCCATTTTTAAAGAATTCTGTCGTTTGTCTTTTGTGCGAAGACGGGACTAGAGCGGATGGATGTAATGCTTCGCAGCAATATTGTAACTCCGATACATTAACTTTAAAAAAAATCTGTGAAAAATGTGGTTATACTTGCGAACCTGGCACGGGTAGTAAGTCGATTCCTATTGAAGATTAAAAAAAATATAACAAAAAATCCTGTTAAATAAAACAGGCTTTTTTGTTTATGATGAAAAAGTTATTTCGCGGCTTCGATTTCTCTTTCAAACTTGCAAGCCTGGTCAGAACAGCGTTCATGATTTTCTTTGGATACAATCATTAATTTTCCGCATTCCGGGCATTTGTTGCCTGTGGGTTTGGACCAAAGGGCGAATTTACAGTCGGGGTATTTATTGCAGGAGTAAAAAACTTTGCCTAAACGGCTTCGGCGCTGGACGATTTCCCCCGAGTTACACTCGGGGCAGGTGACACCGGTGGTGATTTGGATGTTTTTAATATTTTTACAGGCCGGATATTTTGAGCAGGAAAAGAAAGGGCCAAAACGTCCGTTTTTGCGCACCATCGGCGCCCCGCATTTGTCGCACTTTTGGGGGATGATTTCCATCCTTTCTTGTTTGCCAATCGTGCCGTCATCATTTATTTTCTTGGTATTCCGGCAGGCCGGAAAACCGGAGCAGGCCAGGAATTTGCCGAAGCGGCCTTCTTTTTCCCGCATTTCTTTGCCGCATTTTTCGCATTTGAGGTTGAAATCATCCATGATTATTTCTTTAGTTTATGGGGATTGTGGTTAGGGCAGGTTTTGTCTGAACAGCGTTCGGGGATAGTCTTAGTTCCTTCCACCATTAAAGCGCCGCAGACGCCATTCTCGCGCTTGTAATCGCAAGTCCGACCCGTGGGCTTGGCATTTATGGCGTATTTGCATTTCGGATAGTCAGAACAGCTGTAAAAAATTCCAAAGCGGCCTCGCCTTTCGACGATCTCGCCCTTTTTACATACCGGACATTTTACGCCCGAGGAATTATTATGGTTGTTCTCGCTCTTTTTGATGTATTTGCATTTGGGATAATTGGAGCAGGCGATAAACTTGCCGAAGCGGCCTTCTCTCTCCACCAGTTTGCCGTCTTTGCACTCCGGACATTTTTCCCCGGTTTCCACCGGGCCGGCCAGCTCCTGCCCTTCAATCGTTCTGGCGCCGGAACAGGCGGGGAATTTGGCGCAGCTTAAGAATTTTCCGGAGCGTCCGAGTTTGATCACCATTTTTCCGCCGCAAACCGGGCATTTAATATCTTCCGGGCCTTCGCCCAAAGTGGTAATTTTTTCAATTTTTTCTTTCGCCTTGATATCCCGGGAGAAAGGTTTATAAAAATCTTCCATTGTCTTTTTATATTCTCTTTGGCCATTGGCGATTTCATCCAACTCGTCTTCCATTTCCGCGGTGAAGGAGTCACTGATGTATTTGGCAAAATATTTTTCCAGGAAATCGCTTACCACTTCGCCGGTATCCGTCGGCCGCAAAGTCTTATTTTCTGATATTACGTAGCCGCGGGCCAGGATGGTATTGATGATGGTGGCATAAGTGCTCGGTCGGCCGATGTCGCGTTTTTCCAGTTCTTTGACGAGACCGGCTTCCGTATAACGGGGAGGAGCTTGGGTTTCTTTTTGCAAAGATTCGATTTTTTCCAAAGATAACGGATCGCCGATATTAACTTTGGGCAGGTCAATTTCGTTATTTCTGGCGGCGGGATCGGCCGAAAGCCAGCCGGGATTAAGGATGTGCGTGCCGTTGACGCTAAAATCCGGAATTTCCTTCTCTTTGATATTGGCGGTAATTTTGGTTTTTAAGAGGGTTGCGTCTGTCATTTGGCAGGCTAAAGTCCGCTGCCTGATAAGATTATAAAGTCTTTCCTGGTCGCCTTTGTCCGCTGATTTCAGGGAAAAATCCGTGGGCCGGATGGCTTCGTGGGCTTCCTGGGCATTTTTACTTCTAGATTTATAATGTCTTTCTTGGAAAAATTCCGCCCCGAAATCGGCGGTAATCACCCCCTTCATATGGGTAATTGCTTCCGCGCTTAGATTCGTACTGTCTGTGCGCATGTAGGTGATAAGACCGGCTTCATACAATCTTTGGGCGATCCTCATGGTGCGCGAGGGAGTAAAGCCGAAACGACTGCTTGCGGTTTGCTGCAAGGTAGAGGTGATAAAGGGAGCGCGTGGCGCTCTTTTTAAGGTGTTTTCTTTTACTTCTGTAATCAGCCAATTGCCGGCCCGGCCCTTTTTTAAGATAATGTCGACTATTTTTTTATCTCGTGGCTCTTCCCCGCAAGCAAGGGTTAAAAGATCGCCTTTTTTTGTTTTTAGGGAAGCGGCGATTGTCCAAAAGGTTTCCGGCTTGAATTTTCTGATTTCTCTTTCTTTCTCCATGATTATCCTTAAGGCAGGCGACTGGACCCGGCCGGCGGAAAGACCATAGCGCACTTTTTTCCAGATAAGCCCGCTTAAATCATAGCCCACTATCCGATCCAGGACCCTTCTGGCTTCCTGGGCGATGCGTAAGTTTTGGTCGATCTTTCGGGGGTGGCTTATCGCTTCTTTGATCGCCGATTCCGTGATTTCATGGAAGACGACTCTTTTTATCTTTTCCGCGTCAAGACCCAGGATTTCGGCAATATGCCAGGAAATAGCTTCCCCTTCACGGTCGGGGTCGGTCGCGAGCAGTATTTCAGGGGAATTTTTCGCCAGTTTCTGTAAAGAAGCGACGATCTCTTTTTTGTCGGGTGAAATTTCATAATGAGGAATAAAGCCTCCTTCAATATCAATGGCCTTTTTGTTGGATTTGGGCAGGTCGCGCAAATGCCCGTAAGATGAGACAATATTAAAATCGTCTCCCAAAAAGCGGGAGATGGTCTTTGCCTTGGTCGGCGATTCGACGATGACTAAGTTTTTATTTTTGGCCATTTTATTTTTCGTTCCAATCAATCATCGTATTCTTTCTTTTTGCTTTTTCTTGAGTAAAGCCTTGCGGATATCTTTTTTGCAGTTTTTCCCGATTTTCGGCCAAGATTTCCGATAAATCCCAATTAAAGAAATTACAGATCATGGCGGCGTACCATAAGGTATCGCCAAGATTTTCCCGGATGCCCTCTTTTTGGTCGTTGGCGTGGGCGAATGTTTTCTTAATGCAGCTGGCGACATCGCCGGCTTCCCCGGTTATCCCTAATCCCCAGGTCATAATTTCTTTTTCCGGGTCAGTGAATTTTTTGGCAGTTGAACGGCACAATCTCTGATATTCAGATAAATCGGTCGTTTCTTTTTTTTCAGACATATTATTTTTTATAATGTAGAGTTTGTTTAACGAAGAAAGTCTTATCGGCCCAAAACATAATGCATGCCGCCGATATTTTTCACCATGCCCTTCATTTCCATCAAGGTCAGGGCGGAATTGATAATACTAGGTTTTAGTTTACTACCTTCAATAATTTTGTCAATATGTAAGGGTTGCCGGCTTAAAATTTTTAATATTATTTTTTCTTCGGCCGTGTCCGGAGAAATAGTCTGATTTTCTTGAAACTCGCCCGCCATTTCCAAGTTTAAGGGGTTTAAAATATCCGTATAAGAAGTGACCGGCCGTGCCCCCATTTTAATCAAATTATTCGGCCCGAGTGAATTGGGGGAAAAAATTGAGCCGGGCAGGCAAAAAACCTCCCGGTTTTGTTCCAGGGCGAAGCGGGCGGTAATCAGCGCTCCGGACCGCAGGGGAGCCTCAATTATCAGGGTGCCTAAAGAGAGGCCGGCAATAACCCGGTTCCTTTGGGGAAAATGAGGTTTTAAGGGAGGGGAGCCAAGGGGGAATTCCGACAGGATAAGACCTCTGTTTTCCAAGATTTTTTCGGCCAGTCGGTAATTAAGGCGGGGGTGAATTATATCCAGGCCCGAGCCTAAAACAGCGATTGTCCGACCGCCGCTATCCAAGGTAGCCTGATGAGCGACCGCATCTATCCCTAAAGCCAGGCCGGAAACAATAGAGATTTTATTTTGTGCTAGTGGCCTGACGATTTCCTCTGTGGCTTGCCTCCCGTACGAAGAGGGTTTACGCGTGCCGACCACGGCGAAAAGAAATTCCGAGGGGTTAATGAATTCTCCCTGCCAATAAAGAACAGCCGGCGGGTCGTAGATTTCCTTTAAAAGCGCGGGGTAACCAGTATCTTTGATTGTCATTAAGCTTATCTTTTCTTTTTCCAGTTTTTGCCATTCTTTTTCTAGAGCGATCTCTTTTTTCTTATTTTGTATTATGCTGATCATTTTTTCTTCCAGGCCGGCTTTTAGCAGCTCAAAACTTGAGGCGGCGTAAGCGTCCCCTAGATTTTTAAAATATGAATACAACTTTTTGAATCTGACCGGCCCGATTTCCGGGATCAGAGAGAAGAACAGCCAGTAGATTTTTTCTTGGCTTGACATAGTTATTATTTTGTGATAGATTATGAGATTAGTTGACGATTAGGTCTGCTTTCTTTCACAAAAAGAGGTAAAAGATGTCAGGGATAACAGTTATGGAAGTAATCAGGAATGATGATAAGGCGGTTTTAGCCGTGACCCTCTTGGTGGATGGGGCAGAAATCACTTTCCGGCCGAAAGACGGCCGATTGATCGAGACTAGCCGCATGAATCCGCCGGGGACAAACGAGGGATCGCCCTATTTTTCTCCCAAGCTTTACGCCCAGCTTAAACGGGTTGCTGAATCCATCTATGGTGAGGGGCAATCTCGAATCAAAGCCGCTCACTAGAATCTGTGTTCTTTCTTTTCCGACAGGCACTCCGTGCCTGTCTTTTATAAATAAAAAAGCGGCTTTTTCAGCCACCTCTTTGTCAATTCTGCACTTTACATGAATATCTTAACATACTCCATTAATTTTGACAACCAGTTTTTGCCTAACTGCTGTTTGTCGATCTTGATCTGCTCGTCAGTGAAATCCCAGGCGGGTTCTTTCTCAATCAGTTTTTTTATTTTTTCCGGGTATAATTTTTCGTAGAAATTAACCACCACTTTTTCTTTCTGGATGCCCTCAATATTGATTTTTACCCCGTTTATGCTGGAAACCTTGGCTTTTTGTCCGATAATCTTTAACTTTAACAGGGCGAAGAGGTTTTCCAGGGGGGTCGGCAGGGAGCCGTATTTCTTTAAGAAATTATGGCGGTATCCTTCCAGCTCGCCAATGTCAAAGACATTGGCCAGTTCCTGGTATATTTTTAAGCGTTTGCCTTCTTCGGGGATCAGCTCTTTCGGCAGGCCTAAACTCAAGGGCAGCTCGATCTGAATGTCTCGGATCGGTTTGGCCACTCGGCCGGTTTTTAATTCTTCCATGGCCTGATTTAAAAGCCGTAAATATAGATTAAGACCGATCGCCTTGATGTGCCCGGATTGTTTATGGCCTAATAAATTTCCCGAACCTCTGATTTCCAGGTCGCGGAGTGCCAGTTCGAAGCCGCCGCCCAGCTCCTTGGCTTCAAGCAAGGCTTTGAGCCTCTTGCGAGCCGTGGCTTTCATTTTTTTGGAATCATAAAGAAAGTAAGCGTAGGCTTTTTTATAAGAACGGCCGATGCGTCCGCGCAGCTGGTAGAGATCGGCCAGGCCGAAATGAGTGGCTTTTTCCACGATCAGAGTATTGGCGTTGGGCAGGTCCAGACCGTTCTCGATGATTGTTGAGCAGACCAGGAGATTTGTTTCCTGGTTGTCAAAGCGCCGCATTTCCTCCATCAGGTTTTTTTCATTCAGCCGGCCGTGGGCGACGCCGATCTTTGCCTTGGGTATCAGTTTTTGCAAGGCTCCCGCTTTCAGATTGATTGTTTCCACCTGGTTGTGAAGGTAATAGACCTGACCGTTCCGTTTGAATTCTTCTTCCGTCGCTTTTTTGATCAGTGATTCATCGTAAGGAGTGATGTTGGTTTCGACCGCCTGGCGGCCCTCCGGCGGAGTAGTGATCAGAGAGACGTCGCGGAGGCCGGCCAATGAGAAGTTTAGGGTGCGGGGGATGGGAGTGGCGGAAAGAGTCAGAACATGAGCCTCGGCTCGTAAGCTTTTCAGTTTTTCCTTGTCATGGACCCCGAATCTCTGCTCCTCGTCGATAATAATCAGGCCGAGGTCTTTGAATTTTACATCCGGGGAAAGCAGGCGGTGGGTGCCGATGACTATATCATAAAGGCCTGTCTTTATCTTCGCTAGAATTTCCTTTTGCGTTTTGGGAGAGTCCACCCGGCTTAAAAGCGCGGTATTGATGCCGAAAGAAGCCAGCCGGTTTTTAAAAGTGTCAAAATGTTGCTGGGTTAAGATCGTGGTCGGACAGAGGAGGACCACCTGTTTTTTATTTATGACGGCTCGGAAAGCGGCCCGCATGGCGACTTCGGTTTTGCCAAATCCGACATCACCGCAGATAAGCCGGTCCATCGGTTTGTTTTTTTCCAGATCTCCCATCACTTCCGCAATCGCTTTTTTCTGATCAGGCGTTTCCGTGAATTTAAAAGAAGTCGCCAATTCGTTTTCTTCCGCTTCGTGGGCTTTTAAGGGTACGGCTTTGGCGGTTTGACGGCTGGCATAGAGCTTGATCAGTTCGGAAGCGGTGATTTCCGCTGATTCTTTCACTTTGCGGGTAAGCTGAAGCCAGGCCGCGCCGGAGAGCCGGTGCAGTTTGGGATGCGATTCACCGATATATTTGCCGATTTTCTCCGCGTATTCAATGGGAACAAAGAGCTTGTCGTCTTCCGCGTATTCCAGGCAAAAATATTCTTTTTCCAAATCGTTGATTTTTTGGTAGATAATGCCTTTAAAAACGGCGATGCCGTGGTCCATATGCACGACGAAATCACCCGGTTTTAGTTCATAGATCAGGGCGAAGTTAATTTTCTTGTGGGGCATTACCTCGTCTTTTTCCAGGTCGCCGAATATTTCATAGTCGGTAAGAAAAACGATCTTTTTCCGTTCCGAGACAAATCCACGTATTTTTTCGTGGGGCAGGTCCGTGATCTGGCAGGTATTTTTGACCTGAAACTCCTTGAATAAATGCCGGATAGATTTTTCTTTTTGGGTGGCCACGATTACCCGGAAATCGTTTTTCTGGTAATTTTTGATTTCCGAGGTGAGCTTTTTGAGGTTATTGAAGAAATAGGGACTAGGTTTGAAATCAAGCGGTTCGGTCTGTTTATTTTTTAAGCTTTGAAAAATTATCCGGGGGTAATTCTTTATTTTTTCGTCTATTTCCGGCCATTGAGGCGCGAATTCCTCAAAAGATTCCGGATCAGAATAAATAAAAGTGGGGGCGGATCTAAGATATTCAAAGATAGGCGATTTAGGCGGGAGAAAATTAATATGAGCAGGTCTGATTATCAGCTCATGAAGATTTTTTTGCGGTTTTTTGCTTAAGAGATCAAATACCTTGATCGTCTCGATTTTATTGCCCGAAAACTCGATTTTTAAAGGATTAGGGAGATTGATGGGAAAAACTTCGACCACGCCACCGTGACGGGCAAAACTGCCCTCCTTGGAGGCAAACTGACTAAATTCATAGCCCAGGTTAGCCAGCCATTGGCTTAAGCGGGCGGGATTAAGCGTAAGGTTGATTTTCAATTTAAGAGTGCTGTTTTCAAAATCTTGGACGGAAGGCAAAGTCTTGATAATATCGGCCGGCGTACAGACGATGATCAAGGCCTTTTTTTCCATCAGGCGGGAAAGCAGGCGACCGTCAAGATTAGAGAGATCAAATAAGGGTATTTTAAGCTGGTTCTGGTTCTGCCAATAAGTAAGATTAACTGTTATTTTTTCTTTTTCCTTGGTCTCTCTGACACACCAAAAAATCACCGCATTTTCTTTAGTTTTGAGGGCATGGTTTATTATATAATAGGTTTTGGCCGTGGTGTTGGTTACGCCGGTCAGTTCAACGGGTCTTTCAATAATTCTTTTCATCAATGTCCGCGTGCTTGATTTCTGGTCCAAATTATTTACCATAAGAGAGGAATAGAAGAATAAATATTTCTGGCTTATATTAGCCTTTTTATTCTAATTAATAAGGCACACTCTTGACGAATGATTCAAGTTGTGCTAATATATTCTATCAATCGTTTACATGAAAAAATTGTCTTCAGGCTTTCCGGTAGATTTCTACTTACAAGCGGCGATCAAGCGGTATACCCTCCTAAACCGTTTGTAACCTAAGCTAAGGTTTTATTCCTTTAATGGATTGGAATCTTACGCTTGTAAGTAGTAATTTGCGGGAAAGTTTTTTTATAAAAGGCTGATTATTTTTCCGGCCGCTTCCTTAATGGCTTCTTTGACGATTTTTTCCTCTCGGCTTGTAAAATTTTGCAGAACATAGATCTCCGCCGGCAAATTTTTTTCACGGTTAGAGCCGATGCCGATTTTCAAACGGTTGAAATTTACTGTTTTTAAATATTCAATCAGGGAGGCGACGCCCTGATGGCCTCCGGCCGAACCTTTGTTTCTGAGCCTGATTTTTCCCAGAGGTAAATCAAGGTCATCGTGAATAACCCAGATATCTTCGGGCTTTATTTTATAATAGCGGGCGAATTTTACCGCCGTTTGCCCGGAATTATTCATGAATGTTCGGGGTTTGGCCAGCATGATTTTCTGACCGGAAATAAGACCCTCGGCCCGCCAGGAAAGAGTGCGCTTGCAGTTTTTAAAAGTCAGCCCTAAGTTGTTGACGAGGGCATCTATGGCCATAAAGCCTAAGTTGTGGCGGTTCTTGGCGTATTTTTGACCGGGATTACCTAAGCCTAAGATTAATTTCATGGAAAAATAAAAAATCGCTGAAAGTTGATGTAATCGTTGGTTTCATCCCCATAAACATATTAACGGTAGGTAAGGGCGTGCGATATCAGGGCGTCTTCGCCTAAGATTATCATTATATCAAAATTATTGTTTCCGTTAAAGTTTAAGTTGATATTTTCTATTTGGTTCAAGGCGTTGATATTCATGGTATTGCCGGAAGTCATGTCTTCAAAAATGGCGGGTAAATTCGTGATAACGGCGGCGTTGAATTTTTCCTTTAGGGCATCGACAGTATGCGGAAGTTGGCCGCTTGTTTTGTCATAGATAATGGTTTCTTTGATATTTTTCTCCGGATAATTTTCCACCCCGATAATATCATAATTCAGGGCTTCCAGCTCCCTTGCTTTTAAAGAGGCCAAGCCGGGCGTATTGGTGCCGTTTTCTAGGACAATTTTCGCCTTTTCTTTTTCTATCTCGTTCTGGCTAAAGATATTTTTTGCCAAAGCCTGCACTTCGGAAAAATCTCCGGCTTTCGGGATTAACAAATAGGCGCCGTTTTCCCCGGTTATATTCTTTAACAGGCCATTTTCGGAATTATCAATGACGTAGTTTATAATATTGTCTTTGCCGATATTCTGGGCCAGGGTGTAAAAGCGCAGCATTTCCCAGACCTCCATATTGGTTTTGGTGTGGGTCCCCAGGGTATTCAAAATTTCTGAGATTTTACTCGGATTAATAAGGGTGGAAAAAGAAGTGATTTTATCTTTCAGGGCGAGAAGCACTTTTTGTTGTCTGGCCGCCCGTGCGAAATCCGAACCCTCGCCGTTATTACCGTGGCGGGAACGCACGTATTTCAAAGCCGTGGCCCCGTCCATCAGTTGGTCTCCGGCCTTGAAGCTGACGGTTTGATAGCCGTAATTATCCGTCGGGTAGGTCGCATCAGAAAAACTTTTTTCCACGTTTATTCTTACTCCTCCCAGGCCGTCGATCAATTGTTCGAAGCCGGAAAAATCTACCCGGCCGTAGTATTGGATCTCAAGGCCGGTGACATCACTGACTGTCTTTACCATTAAGGCCTCACCGCCGCCTGCGTAATTCATTTCCTGTCCGAAAAAAAGGCCGTTATTTATTTTTCGGGAATAATAGGGTGCGGGAAAATCGACGGCTAGGTCGCGGGGCACGGAAAGAAAGGCGACCTGATTGGTTGAGGGTTTAAAGCTGACCAAGATAAGGGTGTCAGTAAGAAGGGCGCCTTCATGGCCGGTGCCGCCGATTCCCATCAGCAGAATATTGATGCGATCTTTTTCTTCGCCGGCGATCGTGTCATTGGTTTTTGTGAGAAGGTGGGTGAGCTGGGAAAAAAGTGAGACTTTCGTGTTGGTTGAGTCCTGGTTGGTTTGAATATTCAGGGAAGAAAGGAATTTAATCGAAAGGCCAAGGCCGATGATTACGAGAGTGACTAAAAGAGAACCAAAAATCTTGCTCCAGAACAGGAGGGCGGGGTGGGCAGACTTTTTTTTGTTTGGTTTTGAGACCAGGTTGGGTGTGATATTCATTTCGTGTTCTTCGGGTATTTAAAGGAGGTATTTATAACTCCTATGTAGATTATAGGGGTTTAAAGTCTTTTCGTCAACTTAAAAGATTAAAAATTGTCATTTTTTAAGATTTAGAATAAAATTAAGACAAATCCGAAGATAACGGAATATTTAACAAGATGTTAAGCAGGGCGAAAAAAAGCAAACCATCCGTCCGCCAAGAAATCGAAATTGAAAATCTAGAAAACGAAGGGGGCGGGGAATTGAAGGAAAAGGCCACTTTTCAGGTCATTTTTTTATCCTTGGCCGTGCTTTTGATTTTTTTACCCTTTATTACCACTTTTAATGAGGTTTTGACCCGGGTGGTTGAAAAAATATATTTGTATACCTATATCGAGGATTATATCGTTCCTTATCTTTCCCGTTTGGTTGGCGTGTTCCTTCTTCCCTTTGGCTTTAAAGTCATTGGCACTACTTCCGGCCTTTACCTGCCGGATAAATCGTTAGCCATTGATATCGCCTGGAACTGTATCGGCTGGCAGAGCATGATTCTGATTATTATAACTTTTTTCGCGGGCTTGCAGGGTGAGTATACGAAATTTTCCAAGGGGCAGACAATATTGATCGGTGTATTGGGCACCTTTATCATAAATGTCTTGAGGATTGCCAGCGTGGTCTTGGTCGCCGTGAATTTCGGTTATTTTCCGGCGGTAATTTATCATGATTATTTTTCCAATTTGCTGATTGTCTTGTGGCTTTTTCTTTTTTGGTGGTTCACTTACGCTTATGTCTTGGAACCGATTATCGTTCGGGCGGAGCCGCAAAAAAAGAAAACTAATCTATATTCTATCGGTCGGTTCCGACGCCCTTTTTTTCCGATCCGTTCGCGAATAAAAAATTTGTTCAGCCGAAGAAAGAAAAAGACAAGCCAGAAATCAAAAAAGAATAATATAGCGGGTCAAAAGGGTGTTTCTAAAAAGTGAGAAGTCGATCTTAAATTTTGCATTTTTTGGTACTTCCCAAACTCGCTCATTTATGTTATAGTATGGTATATTATTATACCGATTTTTTTGTTTAATAACGATCAAGATCATTCATGAGAGTTTTGTTAATATACCCCCCGTATTCTTTGCATGAAATTTACGATAAGCTAGAGGCTATCGGTAATACTTCGCCACCTCTCGGGATAGGTTATATTGCCGCGGTATTGGAAAAAGCCGGCCACGTCGTGAAAGTGATCGACGCCCCAACTCTCAGTTATAAATTAAAGGATATCCTCCGGGAGCTTGAGGATTTTCGGCCGGAGGCGGTCGGCCTAACCTGTTTGACTCCGGATTTTTCCAAAAGCATTGCTTTAGCCGAAGCGATAAAAAAAATCAGTCAGAGGCCGATCATCATTGGTGGTCCACACGTGACGGCCGCCCCGGCGGAAACCATCAGGCATGATTGCTTTGATTTCGGGGTGATTGGCGAGGGCGAGGATACTATTGTCGAGCTGATTAATTTTTTAGAGCATAGAGCGCCGACCAGCCTTTTTGAGATCCGCGGCCTAATTTTTAGAGAGGGAGAAAGGATAATCCGGACCCCACCGCGGCCTTTTATTTCGGACTTGGACAAAATTCCTTTCCCAGCGCGGCATTTGATGCCGACCTTTGACCAGTATCACCCGACACCGGCTTCTTACAAACATTTGCCCCTGGGAACTTTGGTTACTTCGCGGGGTTGCCCGTTTCATTGTGTTTACTGTGACCGGGCGATTTTTGGGAATATGTACCGTTTTCGGAGTGCCAAAAATGTGGTGGATGAAATAGAATTGCTAGTTAAAAAATACGGCGCCAGAGAACTACGGCTTTGGGATGATACTTTTAACGCTCAAATTTCTCGGGTTATCGAAATTTGCCAGGAAATTGTCCGGCGGGGGATTAAAGTGACCTGGACCTGTCTCGGCCGGGTGAATTTCGTGACTGACGATTTGATTAAGTGGATGAAAAGAGCCGGCTGCTGGCAGATTTCTTTCGGCATTGAGTCCGGCGATGACGAAGTTTTGAAAAAAATCAAAAAAGGTCAGACAAAAGAAATGGTGCGGAAAGCCTTTAAGATCTGCCAGAGGCAAAAAATGGGCACCCGGGGTTTTTTCATCATCGGTTTGCCGGGTGATACCGAGGAAACAATGCAGGCAACGATTGATTTTGCCAAAGAATTGCCCCTGGATGTCGCCGGTTTTTACGTGACCATTCCCTTTCCCGGCACCGAACTCACCGATACCGCAAAAAAGACCGGAGAGCTTTTAATGTCCGAGCATGACCAGTGTATGTATGATCAATTCCTAGTTAATTTACCGGACAAACTTTTTTATGTGCCGAATGGTCTTAGCGAGACAGTCATTAGGAAATATCAAAAAAGGGCCTATCATGAATTTTATATGCGACCGCGCTATATTTTAAAGCAATTTTTGCAAATCCAGAGCCTAAAAGAATTACTTAATAAAATTAAAGCCTTTTTCGTCATAAGGGAAATATAAATCATGTCAGTCGGGTTGAAGAAAAATGCGCAAAAATTCATCTTTTTGGTCATTGTGCCAGTCTTGTTGGTGATTTTGAATATCTACATTATTTATCCTCTGTTCAGCGGCGACTATAATCAGAATATTTCCTCCATTGAAGTAGCATTCTTCACCGACGCGAAATTTATCTACGATCACTTTCCTCATCTGACCTGGATGCCGGACTGGTACATCGGTTTTCCTTTTCATAATATCTATACGCCGTTCTTGCCTTTTATGATTGCTTTGCTGCATTGGCTGGTAGGGGGCGTGACTTTTGCTCACTTTTATCGGATCTTAATGGCCCTTTTCTATATCATCGGGCCAGTCAGTCTTTACTTTTTTGTCCGCTATTTAACCGGCCGTCACTTTGCGGGCTTGTTCGCCGCCATCGGTTATTCCATCCTGCCCTCTTTCAGCTATTTAATCGGCGGGACAAGCGCTTACGGCGATATGATCCACCGCGGCCCGGTTCAATTAGTGATTCTACAAGTCTTCGGGGAGGGACCGCATTTGGCGGCTTTATCTTTGGCGCCACTGGCCGCTTTGGCCTTTTTATGGGCTTTACGTCAGCCAAAATTCAGCCATCATTTGCTGGCGGCCGTGGCCATCGGGCTGGTGGGCTTGATTAACTGGTTTGGTTTGGTGACTTTGATCTTGATGCTTTTAGCCGTCTGGCTGTCCGAGATCTTTAAAGGCGAGGGAGGAAGAAAAACCAAAAATACTATAACTATCTTTTCAATGGCCTATGGCTTGATCGCTTTTTGGTTTAATCTTTCTTTTATCAAGTCAAGCTTAGGTTTTGGCGGCGGCGGTCGGGCCGAAGGAGATATCTTGGCCAATTATCTCAAATTGTTGCCGATGATACCGATTTTGCTCCCCGTCATCGTGGCCTTGGGCTGGCTTTTGAGCAAAAAGATTAAAAAGTTGCCGGGTTTATTCGTCGGTCTACTCTGGCTCATTATTTTCTTAATCGTGACCGTTAGTTGGTATCGCTGGGGGATTGCTTTTCTGCCCCAGCCGCCCCGATTTTTAACGGAAGTGAACTTAGCGGCTTTTATCGTTTTGGCCATCTTCCAGGATGGGATTTTAAAAAAGATTTTACCAGACAGTCAGGCAGGAGAAAAAAAAATAGGCAAGGGGAAACATGTCTTTGGTGGTCTGTATGTTGTGTTGGTCCTGTTAGCCATATTTTATTTTTCTCGAAGTTTTTTGGCTAATCCGCATGATTTATTGAAGCCTCATGAAGATATCACCAAAACATACCCTTTTGAAGTGGCGAAATTTTTAGACAGTAACGTCAGTCAAAATGAACGGGTACTGGCCAGCGGGAATATCGCTTTCTGGCTGGATTATTTTTCTGATGTCAGCCAGGTGAAAGGAGCCGCCGACCAGGCCGCCACTCACCCTTTTTGGAGCCACGCGATTTATCAAATAACCACCGGGGAAAATGCCCCGGAGGGCCGGGCCGGTGAGATGGCCTTGGTCTGGTTAAAAGCTTTGAACGCGAATTATATCGTGGTTAATACGCCGCTTTCTCACGATCCTTTCTATGATTTTAAGGACCCGGAAAAATTTGAGACCCTGGAAAAAGTTTATGAATCTCAGGGCGACGTGGTCTATGCCGTGCCTTTAACCAATCCATCTTTGGCGCAGGTCGTGGATGAGGACAGATATGGTAGATTAGAAGCCCCGACCAACGGCGTTGATTATCAAAGCGTAAAAGCTTACGCCGACTGGGTAGATAAGCAAGCTAAGCCCGCTAACTTCAATTGGATAAATAATGATACTTTTGAAATTCAAGCCGACGTTAATGATGGTGATCTAGTTTCAGCCCAGATCACATTTGATAAAGGCTGGCAGATTACAGGCTCGGGCCATCGTTTGAAAACGGCAAAAGACGTCATGGGCAATCTGGTGATTTTTCCCCGTACTTCGGGCCAATTAATTATCAGAGGACGCTATAAGAACACCTGGGATGTCGGTTTTGGCTACTTAATTACTTTGGTCTCCGTCGTCTATTGTATTATTACTCTTATAAGAAATAGAAAAAAGTATGGAATTGAAAAAAGGGAAAAAAAATGATAGTAAACCCAGGCGTCGCTGGTTAACACTCATATTTTTGTTGTTCTCTTTGGCTTTTATGGTCTTTTGCGGCTATCTTTGGCAGGCCTGGACGGGATTCCCCAAGGGCGTGGATTCCTACGTTCATATGACCAGAATAAAATACGTTCTGGATTTTTTCCCGCATATTGATTGGCAGTACCACTGGGCCAATGGCATGCTTCTTTTTTCCTACGCCTCCATTCATTTTATTTTCGGCGCCATTTTAGTCAAGCTCGCGGGTATATCGGCGGCTAAATCCCTTATCGTATTGGCCCTTTTCAGTTATAGTTTGATGACCGTCGGAATTTTTGCCATAGTTTACCAAGTGACCAAAAAAGCTTGGCCCGCTTTATTAGCGGTCATTTTAACTTTTTCCAGTTTCGGCGCTTGGAACTGGATGGTGATGGACGGGAACTATCCGCGCCTGCTTGGCTTGGGCTTTATGTTTTTAGCCATATATTTTTATATTAAACTTCTGTCAGAAAGTGGCGAAGGAACAAAATCTAATAAAAAATGGATCATTCTATCCATTATTTTCCTTTTTTCCGCCCTTGTCTCGCACGTTTTAGCGGCAATGTTCGGTTTTTTGACCTTATTCTTTCTGACCCTATTTTCAAAAATGAAATTCGGCCGTAAATTTAAATATTTATTTATGGTCATTTTATCCTCTTTTGCCCTCGCTTCATTTTTCTACTTTTCTCAGATTATTCATTTCTTTTATTTTTCGGGTAATTATGTCGGGGCGATTGGCGATATCGTCCCCATGAAGATTTCCTACGTATTTCAAGATACCTTGGGTATCGGATTTCTCCTTCTGCCACTTTTGTTAATATTGGTTCTTGTCAATATTTTTCTTAAACCGGAGGCAGACAAAGGCCCTTTTGTTTTTTCTTACAGCCGTTATATTTGGTCCTTTATTATTATGTTATTCTTGTTTCTCACATACGCTTTTATCGGTTACACCGGCTTGAAGCCTCAATATTACAGCATCCGGGGCTTTATCCCTTTTTCCATGAATATTTTGATTGTCATCTTCAGCAGTCTGCTAATCGGGATAATGCTGGGGAGGATTTCGGTAAAAAGGGGTATTTATACCCGGATTTTTCTCAGCCTCATGGCTTTAGTGATCATTGGTTATTCTGCCCTCCTGGTTTGGCGATCTTACGATACGGTGAGTCATTGCCGGCTAACCCGATATATTTATGATTCATCCTCAGCCAAGCTGTGTGATTCTTTCGCCAGTCATGAATATGTTTCCTCTCATTTTTACACTTTTCCAGAAGGCGAGGATTATCAACATCGTTTCGCCCCCTATGACGCCTACGATGCTATCTGGTTCAATTACGCGTATAAAATTCCCCAAGAGAGGGATTATCATGCCCACGGCGTGCTTTATCCGGATTGGCGCTACTGGTTTGAGCAGGTGGTTTGGAAGCCGAAAGAGTTTACTATGGATGAAGCAAAATCAGCTTTTGATTGGTTTGCCATTCGTTGGTTTGGCGACCGCGCCGCGGTCGATGAGAAAGCTTACGCTAATTTAGTGGAAAAGACGGCAAATACCCTAGAGGACAAGCTGGCCGCGATCAATTCCCGCTATCTGAAAGACAAGGATTTTTCTTTAGTAAAATCTGACGCGAACACAGTCACGACACAAAATTTGAGTCTGGAAATAGAAGTGAAAAATCCCAGCCAGATCTTGGCCGCCAGCAACACACCCACCATCTTATATATCGGCGGAAACGAAGGATACAATCCGTTTTTCTTCAACCTGACCCTGCATAATTACAACAGTCAGGACATTATCCCCGTCAAAGGCGAAAAATACGTCGATAGTTATAGGCTTAACGATCTCAAACAGTTTGATGCCATTTTTCTTTACAGCTACCAATACAAAAACAAGGAAAATGCTTACTCGCTATTGAAGGGTTACGTGGAAGGAGGCGGCAACCTCATTTGGGAGGCCTGGAACTCTGAAGATGCTCAGGTCCTCCAAAAAGAAACCAATAAAAATAACATTCAGGCTAATAAGGTGAGCTTACCCGAACCTTCGCCGGTCAGCGAGCTTTCTCTTACGGAGATTTCCGGCGAATGGGATTTTCAAGCCACTAGCGAGCCAATATTCGGTCAGATCAATTTCACAAAATTCAGCCCCCCTAAATATCTCAGCTCTCCCTGGAAGGTGGCGGTGCCGACTCAAAGCTCAGCGGTTAGAAACTGGGCAAAAGTGATTCTTTCCAGCCAGGACCACCCCGTGATGATCAGTGGGCAGTATGGCCAGGGCCATATCCTGTGGACCGGTTTTAATTTCAATTATCATATTACCGACACCAAAAATTTTGAGGAAGCGAAGCTGCTGATCAGCATCATCAAAAGTCTGGTCGGCAACAAGGGTGAATCAGCCATGGCTGAGGCAAAATTCATCAATCCTGATTTACGGGAAATCAGCCTGGAAAATCCGGCCAAGGGTGTTTTATTCCGAGAGAGTTTTTACCCCAATTGGCGGGCTCGTTTAAGCGATGGGCAGAAATTGGCCGTTCTTTACGCTGGACCGGGTCTGATGTATGTGCCTCTTCCTGAAAACTTAGAGACCGGCTTAAAAGTGATTCTATACTATGATAAGAGCCTGACCGAAAAAATCGGAAGCGTTCTTTCTCTGGTCAGTTTACTGATTTTTTTGATCTATGTTTTGGAGGGCTGGCTATTCAAGCCGATCCTTTCCCGATTAAGCCAGAAAATCTTCCAAAAATCAACCCATAATTTAAAAAACTGGTGGGCGAAGGACGAAGATGAATAATACCAAAGTCACAAAGGGGATAAAATGGGGCGTCTTTATAACCGCCGGTATATTGCTGGTGATTATCGCCTTTACTTTTTTAATATCTTATCTTACCACTCTTTCAGGTTACTACCCGATGCTGGGATACAATGATTTTTTGGCCAATGCCTCCCGCGCGCGTTTTATGCTGGACTTCTGGCCGCATATTAACTGGAATCATGAGTGGGGCTCAGGGATGCCTTTCTTTTTGTGGTACGCCCCCTTTCCTTTTTATTTGATAATTTTATTCGCCAAAATATTCTCGGACATTGAGATGGGATTAGCGGTGATTAATGTTTTGAGCTTCGCTTTTATGGGGGTGGGGGTTTACGGTATAGTCTATACGGTGACCAGAAAGAGATTATTGGCGGTATTTTCCGCTTTTTTATCCATCAGCTTGCCGGCTTATTGGTATCGTATTCTTGCCGGAACCGTTCCCCGAACAATTTCTACCGCTTTTATGATGGTCAGCCTTTGGTTTCTAGTCCGGCTCTTAAAGGATTATTATGAAAATAATCAAAAGATAAATAAAAAAATATTTGTTTTTTTGATAATCTTTCTGACTTTAAGTTTGCAAAACCACATCTATATTACCGCCGTGACCGGTCTATTCGTTTTGATCATTATTTTTGTACTGGTCCGCGGCTTAAAAGAAAAAATAAAGATGTTGTTTAAAATAGTCACTTTGCCCCTGTTGCTGAGTTTTTATTTTTTATTCCCGTTTTTTGTCACCTTATCGCAATCCGTTCTCATAAAAAAAACGTCCATTGGTATTTACAAAGCCGAACCGGCGGATCTGGCTTTGTATCTTTTTCATAATCCAGACAAATTAGTGATCAATGGAGGGGGCTTAAATCCGCTCGTCCTGCCTTTTATCGTCATTTTTTTGTTGGTGGTTTTATTCGGCCGGCTAACCCGGGGTGATTCTTTTGGTAAAAGGATGATCATCTGTTTTTTTCTTTTAACCGTGATGCTAGTCCTTTTTGGGACAGCCATCTATTTGGGTTACCCGGCCAACTGGTACTCGGTCAATTCCGTGCCCGATGAAGGATTTTATTTTCTTGCTTTAGTCACGCCTGTTCTCTGGGGCATTTTATTTTATTACATTTTCGGTAAACGGCGCTTCCTTTACTATACCTTTATGGCGGCCTTTTTTGTCGCCTTGGGCCTGGTTATCTGGTGGCAGTATCCGCAAAGGAACACTTATTCTGTTCGCAGTCACGATAACTACCCCACCAGTCAGGAAAACCGTGAAGCGAATACGATTAACAAGATGCTAAAAAACGATATGACCGAATTGCAGTATCGCTTTGCCCACCCGGCTACGGAAATTGCCTTATATTTTAACTATATTTATCGCATTCCCCAAACCCGAGATTTTTTCGCCCAGGGGGATTTACACCCTGACTGGCGGCCGTGGCTTGAGAATGCCATTTGGGAATGGAAAAATAATTACAACGAAGTCAACTTCCTTTTAGATTGGTATGGGATAAAATGGTTTGCCGTTTGTAGTCCGGCGGATGTGGTAACCATGAGCGAAAAATACGAAAAAGAGCCGGATTTATACCAGAGGGCGGTAGAAAACGACAATTTTCAGGGCTTTATTTATAAAAACTTTTCACCGATTCTTTCCGCCAGCCAGTCCCCAAGCTTGTTAATTGTGGGAGCCAAAGAACAGAACAAATCTTACGACCCCGTTTTAAGAGACTTGGCCTTGCTTAATATCAATAGTCAGTATTTAATTCCGGTAAGAGGAAAAGATTATATTGAGGATTATAGTTTAGATGAACTGTCAAAATTTGATTCGGTTATTCTTTACCAGTATAAAATAAAAAATATCGAGAAGATGGCGAATCTACTCAACAATTACGTGGAAAATGGCGGGGGCTTAATTATTGAAGCCAGCGACTTCGTTGATGATAGCCTGAAGTCCGAACTCGCCAAAAAAATACTAGGCGTTTATATAAGGGAAATAAATGTCAACAGAGATTGGCAGTTTGAAGCGGGCAACTCCGCAATTGCCTCCGGCATTGATTTCACCGAATTTTCCCCAGCCCTTTATTTAGACAGCCCCTGGAAAGTTTACGTGAACCCAGTAAAAAACGATCAAGTTGAGAATGTTTTGCTGACCGATGGCCAGCCGGTGGTCATGGCCAAAAACTTTGGTCAAGGAAGGGTTATTTTTTCCGGCCTTAACCTGCCTTATCATATTCGTAACAATAACCAGCTTAATCTTGAAGAGACGAAATTCCTGAATAATATGTATAAGTGGGTATTGAACGGTGACTTGGAAAAAGCCGTCCCGGTAAATTATGAGATGAAGTTCATTAGTCCGGAAAAAAGGGAAGTATCGTTGCGGGAAGAAGCAAGTGGCGTGGTCTTTAAGGAAAATTACTTTGCTAACTGGCACGCCTACTTAGAACAGGAGGGGGGCAAGACAAATTTGACCATTTATCCGGCCGGGCCGGATTTCATGTATGTGCCTTTGCCAAGAAATTCGACGGGGGCGACACTTGTTTTTCAGTATAAAAAATCAACCCTGGAAGATGTCAGCTTATACATCACCATCGTTATCGGTTTTGGCTTCGTCATCTATATCTTGGAAGGCTGGCTTTTTAAACCTATTCTGCCCAAGCTAAAACAATTGACTCTCGGCCGGTTTTCCAAGCAAACACAAAAATGGTGGAATAAAGATGAAGAAGGGTAACCATATGTCTAGAATATCTATTGCCGAGGAAAAAAGATATTTCTGGCGGACAGCCAACCCGTACCTTAAAAAAATTGAAAGTGAATTATTGGATTCAATTTTCAGGCCTCTGGCCGGCGGCAATATCCTAGAGGTCGGTTGCGGCACCGGCGCCAACTTTTTTTTCCTAAAAAAATATTTTTCTGATTTAACCGGCGTGGACCCTTCGGAGAAATCTTTGTCAATCGGGCGCCAACAGGTTAAGGAAGCAAAATTTTTTTCTGGTCGTGCACAAGTCTTGCCCTTTCCTGATGAGAGTTTTGACGTTATTTTTATGCGGGATGTCTTGCATCATATTTCTGACATTCAGGATAAGAGATTGTCCTTGAGGGAAATGAAAAGAGTCTGCCGGAAAGGCGGACAGATCATCCTAATTGAACCTAATTACCGAAATATCATTATATTTTTTCAGTGGTTGTTACGGCCGGAAGAGAAAGGCCTGAAGGATTCAAGAGCCGATTGGCTCAAGAGATGGTTTGAAGAAGAAAATTTTAGTAGAATAGAAATCAGTCAGGCGGAGCCGCTGCCCCTGGATCGTTTGATCCTCCATTTCCGGACCGGCTGGCCGGCCTTAAGCCGTTTCTTTCTTTTTCGAAAATCATTATCTTTTATCAATTCGATCTATAAATTATTAATTCCCCGGAAATTTTGGGCGTATCTTATCTTAAAAACCGAGAAATAAATATGAAAGTCAGTATTATCGTCCCAACAAAAAATGAGGAGAAAAATATCAAGGAGATTTTAGATAAAGCCAAAAAATTTGGCGAGGAAATTTTAGTCGTAGACGGTCATTCCACGGATAAAACGCCAGATATCGTGCAAGCAACGGGCGTGAAACTAATAGAGGATCAGGGTTTAGGCAAGGGAGAAGCCCTGCGTCGAGCAATTAAGGAAACTTCAGCTGATATCATGGTTTTTATAGATGCAGACGGTTCGCATAATTCCGAGGATATCCCGAAACTGATTGAGCCTATAAAAGATAACCAAGCCGATTTAGTGATCGCTTCCCGGAGGACCGGCGGATCGGACGAATTGTACGGCGACCTCAATAAGTTTTTCCGCGAATTAGGCAGCAATATTATTACTCTGCTGATCAACCATCATTTTAAGACCGCCGTGACCGACAGCCAAAATGGTTTCCGGGCAATTAAAGCGTCCTTGGCAAAAGAATTGGATTTAAAAGAAAACATCACCACCATTGAACAAGAAATGTTAATTAAGGTTTTAAGGAAAGGTGGCCGGGTGACGGAAATACCCAGTCATGAAAATAAAAGGAAATATGGCTGTTCTGTCATTAAATTGTCAAAGGTTTGGTGGCGCTATATATACAGTTGTCTTAAATATTTATATTTTTATTCATGAGAATATATCTAGTGAATCCTCCCGCTCCCGATGGCATAGCCATGGTCAGAGAGGGGAGATGCATGCAACGTAAAGGGGCGTGGACCGCGGTTTGGGCGCCAATTTCTCTAGCGACCATGGGAGCCATCTTTGAAAAAGAAGGCTATGCGGTTAAATTGAACGATTGCATCGTGGAAAACATTGATTTTAGGCAATTGGAAAAGATTATACGGCAATTTTCCCCGTCGGTAGTGATTATTAACACGGCCACTCCCTCGATTGAGAGCGATTTAAAAGTGGCGGCTCTGGCCAAATCAATTGACCGCCGTATTCTGACCGTGGTTTTTGGCATCCACGTCACCGCTTTGCCCAAAGAAACGTTAGAAATGGCAAAAGATCTTGACCTAGTGGTGCGCGGGGAGCCCGAGGAAACGGTTAAAGAGATTGCCGCTTATTTAAATCGAGGCGATAGATTGGAAAACATAAAAGGCCTTTCCTACCGGAAGAACGGCCAGATTATTCAACAAGAAGACCGGCCCCTGGTTCAAAATTTGGACACCTTTCCCTTTCCGGCTTGGCACTTGGTGGATATTTCAAAATACACCTTGCCTTTTAAAAACAAACCCTTCCTATTAGTGGATACCGGCCGCGGCTGTCCCTTCAACTGCACCTTTTGTTCCGCGGCCGCATTTTACGGCCATCAGGTAAGATTACGCTCGGTAAAAAATTTAGTCGATGAGCTGGTTTACATAAAGGATAAATACAAGGTTGATGAATTTCTTTTCTGGACGGAAAGTTTCACTTTAAATAATGATTATGCTAAGGCCGTCTGTCGGGAAATAATCAGCCGGCATTTAAAGATCGGTTTTGTCTGTAATTCTCGCGTGACCGGGATCGACAGGGAACTGCTGGCCTTAATCAAAAAGGCGGGTGGTTGGATGATCGGCTACGGGGTGGAATCAGGTAGCCAGAAAATACTTGACCAGGCAAAGAAGGGAATCACGCTCAAGCAGATCGAAGAAGCGGTCAATCTGGCGAAAGAGGTGGGTTTAGATGTGACGGCTCATGTGATTTTTGGTCTGCCCGGCGAAACGCAGGAAACGATGCGAGAAACCTTAAAATTTTGTTTAAGATTACCCTTGGATTATGCCCAGTTTTACTGCGCCGTGCCTTTTCCCGGCTCCCAGTTTTATCAAGAGGCCAAGCAGAATAATTGGCTCGTGGATTCGCGCTGGCCCTACCTTGAACAGAATTTCTGTGTCATAGATTATTTCTCTCTTTCCAGCCGCCAGATCATGGATTTTCGGCGCCAAGCCTTTCGTAAGTTTTACCTGCGGCCGAAAATGATTTTCAAGGCGCTCGGAAGGATTGATTCGTGGTGGAGCATTAAATATTTCTTCTCCATGCTTAAGGATTTTTTAACCTGGATTTAATATGACCGCCTGCGATATCGGGATCATGGCCTACAATGAAGAAAAGAATATCAGCCGATTGCTGGAAGCTTTGCTTAACCAAAAATTGAGCCGAGTCAAAATCTCCCATATTTTTGTCATTGCCTCGGGCTGTACTGACCGGACGGAAGAAATCGTCCGCGAATATATAAAAAAGGATAATCGCATCAGGCTAATCAGTCAGAAAAAGCGGGAGGGTAAATCCTCGGCCATTAATTTTTTTATCAAGGAAGCCAGGGAGAATATCTTGGTCTTGGAAAGCGGCGATACTTTACCGGTAGAAAATACCATTGAGAACCTCATTTTGCCCTTTTCCGAACCTGAAGTCGGGATGACCGGAGCCCATGTCATTCCTTTAAACAAGGATAATACCCCTGTTGGTTTTGCGGTCCAAACACTTTGGCGGCTGCATCATCTTATCGCCTTAAAAATCCCCAAAATGGGGGAGCTCGTCGCTTTCCGGAAAATTTTCCAAATGATACCCAAAACCTCAGCCGTGGACGAGGCCAACATCGAGCCTTTGGTAAAAGGACAGGGTTATCGTTTGGTTTATGTGCCGGAAGCGATCGTCTATAACCGCGGGCCGGAGAATGTCCGCGAATTTATCCGCCAGCGCAAAAGAATTAACATCGGCCTTTTGGCGTTGAAAGAGAACCAGGGCTATATGGTGGCTACGATGAGCGGCCGGCGGGTTTTCCTGACGCTGATGAGAAACTTTAAATTTTCCGTCAAATCTCTCGCCTATACTCCCATCGTCATCGGGCTAGAAGTATGGGCAAGGATCTTGGCGGCTTATGCCTATCATTATAAAAAAGACAGTCAGACCGTGTGGGAGATCTGTCCTTCCACCAAGAAACTTAATCATGATTAGAATATTTTTAAAAACCTTTTTATACCGTCTTTTCCGGCGCTTTGGCTGGCCAAAAGTCAAGCCAGTCAATTTTACTTTAGGTATTTCTTGCGTCTGTAATTCTCGTTGCCAAACCTGCCATATCTGGGAGAAAAAAGTGGAAGAGCTAAAAATAGAGGAATGGGAAAAGATATTAAAAAAAATCGGGTCAGGTATTTTTTGGGTGACTATTTCCGGAGGCGAGCCTTTTTTGGCCTCTCATCTGGTGGCATTAGTCAAATTGGTGAAAATTTATCTCCAACCAAATATTATCACCATTCCGACTAACGGTCTGCTGACAGAAGTGATTATAGATAAAGTCAAGAGGATTTGTGAAGAAAATAATAAAGTGAAAATAATAATCAATTTCTCTTTGGACGGTTTAGGGCCAAGACAAGATGAGATCAGGGGAGTTGAGGGGTCTTTCGAGAAGTTAATCAAAACTTATCGGGGGGTAAAACAGCTCGATTATGACAATTTGACGGTGGGGATCCACACCGTCATTTCCAAACTTAATACTAAAGATCTGCCGACACTCTTTAATTTCGTCCTGGACGAATTAAAACCGGATCAATATATCACCGAGATCGCCGAGAGGAGAGTAGAGCTAGACAATTTAACTTATGACATTACGCCCTCGCCGGAAGAATACAGCCTGATTATTGATTCGCTGCGTGAAAAAATAAAAAAGCATGAATTTAAAAAAGTCGGCCGTATTACTGAAGCTTTCCGCCTGGAATATTATCAAGCAGTCAAGAGAATTTTGCGCGAGGAGACACAAGTAATTCCTTGCTACGCAGGAGTGGCTTCGGCGCAGATTTCGGCGGACGGGCAGATCTGGCCCTGCTGTATCCGAGCGGATAATTTGGGCAATTTGAGAGACAATAATTATGATTTCAAAAAGGTTTGGTTTTCTCCGGAAGCAGGAAAAGTGAGGCGAAGCATTAAAAACAAAGAATGCGCCTGTCCCTTGGCCAATGCTTTTTACACCAATATGTTGGGTCATAACCGCACTTTACTTAAAGTCATTACTCATTTAAGATGATGAACAATTTAAAAAAAATAATCGTCTGCCCCGTGTGTCTTAAGGGTTTATCCCTTAAAATGGGCCATTATTATTGTCCAGAGTGCGGCCGATCTTATGCCGTAAAAGAAGGAATACCGGTTTTAGTGAAAGGAGAAATATTCGACTCACAGATCCAAAATAAGGAATATGAGTGGAAAAGAAAGGAGATATTGGTTTTTGATGCAGTTGATGATTACGAGAAATTCATGTCCCGGCCTTATTTCCGCGATTTAAAAGAACAAATCAGCCAGGAGCTGAAACTCTTAAAAGATAATAAAAACGAGGTTTTGGAAGTCGGGGCGGGGATCAGTCTTTTCGCGCCGATGTTCGCCGATAAAAATCTGGTTTTAACCGATTTAAGCTTTTCTCTTTTAAGAAAAAACGAAGCCCATATTTTCAAAGTGGTGGCGGACGGAGAATATCTGCCCTTTGCCGATCAAAGTTTTGATTTTATTTATGTGATTGGTTTGATCCATCATCTCCCGAACCAAAGGAGAGGTTTAAAAGAGCTCAAACGCCTAGTCAGGCCCGGCGGCCAGATTTTTTTAAGCGAGCCGACTAAATGGAGTTTTAATTTGATTTATTATCTGGTCCGCCGCCTCTTATTAAAAATTATGGGTGAAAGATGGCTGAAACGACTGAGCGGCTGCGGCACGCCTTATGAATCCTTTATTAATTTAAAGTTGGTCAAAGAAATATTTAAAGATGATTTTGAAATAAAAGTGAAGAAAATTTTCCCTTGCCGCTGGCCACCTCTGTTATTCTTAGAGAAAATGAAGATTATCGTGCCCCTGAATAAATTTTGGCAGAAAGTGCCACTGGTCCGGAATTTCGGCAGCATTATTTTTATCACCCTGACGCGGAAAAAATACTATGGAGTATGACGAAAAAATCGGCTACGGCTCCAATTATGAAAAATATCTATTAAGCGGGATTTTCCGCCGTTTGATTGAAAAACTCAAGATTCAAGCCGTTTTAGAATATCCCGCGAATCGTTTAATGGGGAACCATGAAGAGCTGTTTGAAGGTTTGGATATAAAAATCAATCCGCCGACGGCGGATCTGGTCTGGAATTTCTGCGAGTATGAGCAAAGTGAAGACCGGGATTTGCTTTTTAAAGAAATGCTCAATCGGAGCCAAAAGTACATATTAGTCATTACCGGCAATAAAAGAAATTTAGGGGTAATTTTGCACCGGCTTTGGCATTTAATGATTTTTAAATCTTGGGACCATGGCCGACTGGATTTGATGGATTATAAAAAAGTAGAAAAGAGGGCGAAAAGATTTGATCATTTGAAAATCATCAAGAAGGGAACTTTTGACGTACCCTGGTTTATTTTGGACGTCTATGAGTGTGGCCGGTTTCTAAAAAAATTTATCCCTCATAAGGATGATATGCCGGTAAAGCCGTCATTTTGGGAAAGATGGCCGTGGTTTATCAAGAAATATATGGCGCATCATTTTTATGTGCTGATGGAAAAAATATGAAGGTTCTCTTGATTTATCCGAAAAGCAAAATTTGGAATATGCCGACCCAAAGGCCGCTGGGTTTGGGTTACTTGGCGGCGGTTTTAGAAAAAGCCGGTCATGAGGTAAAAATTTTTGATTGTATGGTAGAAGAAGGGTCGGCGGTGGACTACTGTTCTAATTTTTCGCCAGAGTTAGTCGGGATATCAGCTAATACTCCTTTGATCAAAAGCGCGTGGGAAATAGCCTCAGAAATCAAGAAAAAAGGTAATTCCTTTATCGTTTTGGGCGGGCCGCACCCCACGGCTTTGCCAGAGGAGTCTCTTAAACTCCCCTATATTGATGCCGTGGTGAGAGGTGAAGGAGAAGAAACGGTATTGGAATTGGTTGAAGCTTTGGCGGAGAAAAAAGGTTTGGCCGATATTTCCGGTCTTTCTTTTAAAGAAGGGGATAGTCTAATTCATAATCCGGCCAGGCCGTTGAATAATAACCTAGACACTTTGCCTTGGCCGGCTTATCATCTTTACCAAAGTGACAAATATTCAGTGACCCAACCTTTACGTGACCGGCCTTTTGGAAAAGCCAAAGCATTTTATCTGATGACTTCACGGGGTTGCCCGTACGCCTGCAGTTTTTGTTTCAAGGGGATTTATGGCCTCTCCTGGCGACCCCGCACGCCAGAAAACGTAGTCGCCGAGTGGGACTTTTTAGTCAATAAGTTAGGCGCCACGGAGATCGGTGTCCAGGATGATTTGTTTAATTTCGACAAAAAAAGAGCCCTGAGAATTTGTGATCTGTTAGTCGAGAAGAATTTGAGTCATGTGCCTTGGATTACGAATAATGGTATCCGCGTCAATTTTGTCGATGAAGAGCTTTTAGCCGCCATGAAAAAAGCCGGTTGCAAAAGAGTGGCTTTTGGGGTGGAAAGCGGGGATCAGCGAATATTGGACCACATTCACAAAAAAATCACCTTGGAAATGGTAAGGAAGGCTTTTACGGCTGCTAAGAAAGTCGGTTTGGAAACCATGGGCTTTTTCATGTTCGGCAACCTGGGAGAAAATGAGGGAACAATGGAAAAGACGATTCAATTTGCTTTAGAATTAGACCCTTTAGTTTCGCATTTCAGTGTGGCGACTCCCTTTCCGGGCACGGAGTTCTTTCAGAAAGTGGAAAAAGAAGGAAAATTTCTCACCCGCAATTGGGACGACTACGGCCTTTTAGAAGGCAGGGCCGTTTTCGAGCGGGGAGAAATAAAAGCGCCGCTTTTGGAAAGAAAGTGGCACGAAGCTTACCGACGATTTTATCTGAGGTCAAGAAGGATATTCCGAGAAATTTTCAAATTAAGCAACTGGTTGAATTTGCCTCGGCTGCTTAAGGCTGGTTTTCAGTATTTTTTTGGGAGCTGAGACTAGTCGGCCAGATGATCAGCTCATAGACGGCAAAATTCAGGGCGGCGCAGATGATGATGGCGATACCCAAGGCGAGAAGATAATGCCAGCCGTAATTCAAAAGCACGTTATAAATAAAAAAATTCAAAGCCACGGTTAAAGCGGTCATCAAATAATAAAAGATTATTTTTTTGGTAAATTCGCCGAGTTTTTTCACGCTTCTTTCCGACCAGGTCCAGAAATTGTTTAAGAAAAAGTTACTTAAGAGGGCCAGAAAGGTGGAGAAATACCAAGCCAGCCGGGGATTGATATGGAACCATTCCACCTCGGCGGTAATAACGGCGAAACCGACGACCACCCCGACCAGACCGACCAGACCGAATTTTATCACTTTGATAAACATATTCATAATCATACCAAATATCATTCTATGAAGCCAATCGAACTCTCTCTCATCTTAACGCTATACAATGAAGGACCGACTTTGCCGGCCAGTCTGGGGCGTATTTATAATCTTTTAAACCAATCCGGCCTGGTTTACGAAATAATTATTATTGACGATCGGGGTCAGGATGAATCTTGCGCCTTGGCCCAGGATTTCTGCCTGAAGCAGGATAATTGCCAGCTTTATCAAAATGCCGTTAATCTTGGCCGGGGCGGCGCGGTTTCCCGGGGCATGAGAATGGCCAAGGGGCGTGTGGTCGGTTTTATCGATACTGACCTAGAACTCTCACCCGAGAGGATACCCGAAGCCGCAAGAATGATTTTGAAAGGTGAAGTTGATGTGGTGACGGGGAAAAGGAATTATACCTTTGGGCCGGCCTCACACTTGCGCTGGATTTTGACAAAAGGGTATCACGAGCTGGTTAGATTAATCTTGAACCTCCCCCTTAAAGATACGGAAACGGGCTTTAAATTTTTTAACCGGGAAAAAATCCAGCCTGTGCTTGAAAAGGTCCAAGACAAGCGCTGGTTCTGGGATACGGAAATCATGGCCAGAAGCTTTAATGCCGGTTTAAAAATTAAAGAAATTGAAGTATTATATAAGAGAAAGATGGACAAGAAAACAAGCGTCAGGTTCTTCCGGGATTCCCTGGCCTACTTGGGGAAATTAGTCCGCTTCAAATTCAAAAAGAAATAATATATGTCCTCTAATAAAAGTTTACCTGTAAATAAGGAGGAGAAAAAAACCCGAAGCGGCCTTCGCTTTCTTTGGTTTTTTCTTTTTACCCTTTTTGGCGGCGCCTTAATTTTTGCCGCCTTTTATATGATGGCTAGGGTCTATTACGGCTATTATCCTCCGCTCGGCAATGATTTTTATCACTCTTTTAATTTATCGAATTATTTCAAAGATAATTTAACCTGGCCGCCGGGCAGCTGGCGGTATATCTGGCAGTACGGCGGACCGACGATTATCGCCTATCCCTGGCTAAATTTTTACCTGGTTCAACCGGTTATCCATTTTTTCGGAGTTTTCCAAGGGACGATGTATTATTTTTTGGCCACTCTTTTTCTTTACGGTTTTTTCGCCTATTTTCTTTTTTACCGTTTATGCAAATCATATCTGGTTTCAATTGGTCTAGCCGTAGCTCTGCTTTGGTCGGCCAGCACCTGGCGGCTGCTTATTGCCGGTTCCCTGACCTTGACCGCTAACCAGCTTTTCCTTATTTTGACTTTGCTATTAATCTTTATTTATCTCCAGAATAAGAAATTAATATATTTATTGCTCTCGGCCATGGTGGCCGGTATCTCGATCATCAGTCAGTCAGGGAGCGGCTCTCCCTTTATCGTGCCCTTGGGTTTTTTAATTATTTGGGGTACCTGGGGAGAAAAAGAGGGGTTCTGGCGGGCCAGCAAGATAAAACACAGTTTAATCTATCTTCTTGTCGCCGGATTAATGGCCAGTTACTACTTATATTTCACGTTTATTAACGTTCTCGCCTCCCGAGCCACTCGGGAAATATCCGATTGGATAACAAAAGAAGCCTTCACTTCCATCATCACTAAAACCAATCCGATGATATTGGTTCTTTTCGTCATATTATTACCAGTTGTAATAATCGGAAAAAAACTAAAAGTCAGCTTAAGGAAAATAATGCCGGTAATATTTGCCTTTTTGTATCTTATTCTTTTTAATTTGGCCACGGTCATCGGCATTAATCCTTATAGCTCTTCTTTGCCGCCGCCGGAGAACTGGTTTATACTGACGCTTTTAATCGCCTTAGCGGTGGCTATTTTCTGGGGAGAAGCCAAAGAAGTGATAAGGAGTCATAGCCGTCAGTGGCTTGTCGGTTTTATCACCCTGGCAATATTTTTGCTTCTTCTGACTCCTTTCGGTTATTGGCAAAGCCTAAACATCTTACAGACTTATGATAAAAGTAACGCCGTGGCGGGTGCGCCGGCTGACGCAATTCATCAGGCCGTCGTTAAGGGGGATTTTACTGCTTTGGAAAAAGCGATACCCGACTGGGTGGATAAGAATAATATCAATGAACGTATCTTTTCCTCGGGCTTGGATTTGTGGTGGAACGCCATCTATAAAACTCCCCTGACCGGCGGTTATGACCAGGTTCTAGTCAATGATATCAACACCAATTATATCAATTGGACCAACGAATTATTCAACGGCAGTCAGCTGAAGAGGGGTTTACCCGCGGCCATCGCTAAAAACAGCCTGCTCTTTCATATTGACTGGCTGGCTATCCGTAATATTGAATTCGTGTCTGGCTTCTCTTATTATGACGATCCGGATATCGTCGATTTGGGCCATCGACTCGGGGATTATCAGATCTTAGGGGTCAATAAAAATAATTTTTCCCCGATTATCCGGCCGACTAATACCCCGAGTTTGTTAGTGGTGGCTGATCAGGAGGGTTACGATACCATCTTGAGAATTTTGGCTCAGGAAAATCTTAATTCCCGCTATATTATTCCGATCAAAGGCCCGGAATACATTGATAAGCTGAGCGATCATGATTTAATGCCTTTTGACGCGGTACTGCTTTATGATTATCACTATAAAAAAGAGAAAAATTTTCAGAAAGTTCCCCAAGAGCCCTGGCAGAAACTGGCGGCCTATGTGAAGGCGGGGGGTAAGCTGTTTATCGAGGGAGGCTCGGACGTCAAGGAATCGGATATCAGTAATCTGCCCGACGGGACTTTGCCGGAGGTTTTTCCGGTGGCCAGAACTACTCGTGATCAACTAGGCAGTGAGTGGCAAACCGAGATTAAAGACAACAGTCTGTTTTCAGGGATTGCCGTTAAGGATTTTGGCAAACTTCTATATCAGGATTCCCCCTGGAAACTTTCTTATGCCGACCTTAATCAAGTTAAAGACGGAGCAGAAGTTATTTTGACCCAAAAAGGAGAGGCGGTTTTAGCTCAACAAAAATTGGGCCAGGGCGAAGTGATCTGGTCGGGTTTAAATCTCCCTTATCACATCCAGAGCTATAACAATTTAGCAGAGAGTCATTTATTTAACCATCTTTTAGGTAAGCTAGTCATTTTAAAAGAAGAAGAGTTATCGCCCTTTGATTGGCAGAGGCCGACGGCGGAAAATATCATGATCGGCGCGGGAAATTACAAGGGTGTGCTTTTCAAAGAGTATTTTTATCCCGGCTGGCAGGCCAAGCAAGGCCAGGATGACTTAAAAATATACTCGGCTGGTTTTGACTTCATGTATATTCCCGTCCGTAACCAAGCTCCGTTCAGTCTTCATTACAAAGGAGACGCGAAATACTGGATCATGTTTATTATTTCTTTAGTGACTATCTTTTTAATCTTGATTTATCTGGTGTTCGGTCGGGGCCTAAGCCTTGCTTGCCGAAAATTATTCCGATTAAATAAAATAAAGAAAAAAACCACCTCCTGGTGGGAAAAAGATGAAGAATGAGATTAAAAAAGAAAAGAAGAGCTTTTGGCGGGCTAAGCCGGTTTCGATGTTTGCCCACCTGATTTTAATCGTCCTGACCGGCCTTTCTTTTTGGCCTTTCGCGAGTTTTTACTACCACCATGTGACCCCATTGGGAGGGGATTTTTACCAAACTTCCTCTTATTTCGGCTATTTCTATCGTTTTGCCACTTGGCCGCCGATGCTTTGGAAATATATCTGGTTCAATGGCCTGCCGGCCGTTTTTGACTATCCCTGGTTGCATATGTATTTAGGGGCGCCCTTGCTTAATTTTTTTACCAGCGTCACCGCCAATCGGATTTATTCCCTGGCGACACTTTTTTTGTTTTTTGTCTTCAGTTATGCCCTATTTAATAAACTCTCTAAAAATAAAATATTTGCCGTTTTCCTGGCGAGTCTCTTAATTTGGTCACGCGGTATTTATGTGAATTTGTTCGGCGCGGGCGCTGGCGCCTTTTCCGCCACCATGCTTTTTACGCCGCTCGTTTTTTATTTATTATTGAAATATTTCGACCGGGGGCAGGCTAAATGGTTGTTGATGGCGGCCGTTTTAAGCGGTCTTTCGGTCGCCGGACATCAGGGGATGAGTGGTTTATTCGTTTTTATCCCTAGTCTTATTCTTCTCTTCTTTAATAGTGATCCGAATCATAAATTTTTCTCGGGCAAGAAATTCAAGGATCTATTCCTTTACCTCCTTTTTTTCCTGCTCTCGGGGGGCTTGGCTTTATACCCGTATATCTTGGCTTTTTTGGGTTCGCTATTTGGTTTTGAAACTATGCTGGAGACGGCCACTCAGGCTTGGGCCAAGAAAGACGCTCTGCCCGGGCTTTTTACTTTTACCAACCCCGCTTTTTATTTTACTTCGGGTCTGCTGATTATTTTTATTCTGCTCCGGAAGAAATTTAGGGAGGCGCTAAAAAAATCCCTAGGTTTCATTATTTTAAGCCTTTATGTGATTATTTATGAAGTCCTGATGTACTACGGGAAAAACTTCTTTGCCGAAACCTTAGGGTCGGATCGCGCCTTTTGGTTTTTCCCTCTGGCCTTAGGGGGAATACTGGCGATTTTTTTTCAAAAGATTAGGGCGGAAAAAAACGCCCAGGTAAAAGTATCTTTCGGCTTTATTTTAAAGGGTTTGGCCATTGCGGCGGTAGCTACCGGCTTTATTTTTGCGCCCAGCATTTACTGGGTCGTGAGGAATACGACTGGCTTATCCGTTATTACCACCCCGGCGGAGAACCTGATGGCACACCCCAATGAGGCTAACAAAGAGGAGGTGATGCCGGATTGGTTGGATACGGCGGATAAAAACCACCGTTTGCACACGGCCGGCGCCATGAACATCTGGTGGAATGCCCTGTACGATCTGCCATTGACCGGCGGTTATGCTGACCCCGAAGGGCCGAAAATGCGCGCTTATAAGTATTGGCGGGATACTTCCATGACCGGGGAGGCCATGGAGCATTTCAAGCAGCCGGAGCCGATTGCCAAGAATTACGCCTTTTTCTTGATTGATTGGTATGCCATCAAATATATCGAATACTCGAGCGGCAGTTATGCCGCGCCTTCCTATCTTTATACCAATCCGGATTTTGTGGCCAAAGAGCAGCTGATGCCCCAAACCGGCTACCATTTTTACCAGGCCAAGGATCAATATTACTCACCGATTGTCAGGCCGACCAATGCCCCTACGGTTCTAATCATTTCGACCCAGGAAAGTTATAATACCTTACTGCGCATCATCGCCATGGAAAATATTAATTCCCAATCCCTTATTCCGATTCGTTATTCCCAATATATTGATGATCTAACTAAAGTTAATTTGAATGATTTTGACGCGGTCTTGCTCTATGATTACCATTATAAAAAAGAGAAAAATTTTCAGAAAGTTCCCCAAGAGCCTTGGCAGAAACTGGCGGCTTATGTGAAGACGGGGGGCAAGCTATTTATAGAGGGAGGCTCGGATGTCAAGGAGTCGGATATTGGTAATCTGCCCGACGGGACTTTGCCTGAGGTTTTTCCGGTGACTAAAACTCAGCGCGAAGATCTGGGCTCGGTCTGGCAATTGGCCATTAAAGAGCCCGATTTGCTGAAAAACATTAATCCGCAGAAATTTGACGCTTTAGTCTACCAGGACGGTCCCTGGAATCTTTCTTACGCGGAACCGGCGGCGATAAAATCCGGCGCGCAAATCGTTTTGACCCAAAATGATAAGGCCATTTTAGTGCAGGAAAATTTGGGTCAGGGTCAGGTGCTTTGGTCGGGGATGAATCTGCCCTACCACATTAAAAGCTATAACAACATTGAAGAAGGCAGGCTTTTCCGGGTCCTATTAAATTCCTTAGTGACCCTGGCGCCAGAAACTCCCCCGCCTTTTAGCTTGGAAAGAAATAAATCAGAAGAGATTAAGATCACCAGCCAAAATTTCAAAGGCATTCTTTTCAAGGAAACCTATTACGGCGGCTGGCGGGCTACCCTTTCCGGCGAGAAAAAGAAGCCTTACGAGGCCGGGGTGGGCATGATGTATTTTCCCTTGGGCAGCGACAAAAATGCGACCGTCGAGGTTTACTACCGGGGTTTGTTTATTTATTGGTTGTTGTTCGGGCTAATGATTTTCTCGATCGTCTTCGCGCTCTTCAGTTTGATTTTCGGGGAAAAATTGAACGCTGTCTTTAAAAAACTATTTCGCGTGGAAAAGATTAAAAAGAAGACCACGTCTTGGTGGGAAAAAGATGAACAGGAATAAACGGGCAAGAAATTTATGAAAATACTTTTTGTTATCCCGGAACTTCTATTAAGCGAACCCTTAGGTTTAATGCGGCTTTCGGCGGATTGCAAAAAATACGGTCACCAAACCAAATTGGCCGTCTTAAAGAAAGATTCGATCATCCAAAAAATCGAAGAATTCCAGCCCGTCCTGATCGGCTACAGCACCATGACACCTGATGCGCCTCTTTTTAAAGAGGCGGATGAACTCGTTCAAAAATGGCGCCGGCGGACCGGCCGGAAAGTATACAGGATCATGGGCGGTCCCCACCCGACTTTTTATCCCGAAGTTTTAAGTGAATTGAATCTTGAGGCGATTTGTCTCGGGGAGGGTGACCGGGCGATCATAGAGATAATAAAAAGAATAGAAAAGGGCGAGAATTTTTCCGGTATTCCCAATGTGATGAGTCAAGCCAGCAAATCGGTCCAATTGGAATTAATCGACAATTTAGACGCTCTGCCTTTTGCCGACCGCGATATTATTTATGAAGCAGCTCCTTACTATCGTTCCGCGGCATTGCGGTCTTTTTTAACCGCTCGGGGCTGCCCCTATAATTGCACCTATTGTTATAATCATCTTTACAATAAAATGTTTGGGGGTTGCGGGACGATTATGCGACGAAGGTCGGTGGCCAATGTAATTGAAGAAATAAAAAAGGTGATTAGGGAGTATCCCCCCGTCCGTTTTATCCGTTTCGCGGACGATACTTTCGTCCATCAGGTCGATGACTGGCTGAAGGAATTTGCCCGCCGGTATAAAAAAGAAATAAATCTTCCTTTTTATTGCATTACGCGTTCAAACACGATCACGGAAGAAGGGGCGAAAATCCTAAAAGAGGCGGGTTGCCACTCTATCGGTATGGCGGTGGAAACGGGCGATGAGGCGGTGAGAAACCGGATTTTAAAAAGAAATCTGCCTAATGAGGTCGTGATCAGATCTTTTGCGATCACCCGTAAATATCATTTTAAGACTTACGGCAACACCATGCTGGCTATTCCCGGTACGACGACCAAACAAGATTTTGACTCTTTTATTTTCATGAAGAAATTAAGGTTATCCGCCCCCACCTTTGGCATTTTTTCGCCTTATCCCAATACCGAGCTGACGGATTATGCCCTCCAAAAGGGGTTTTTAAAGGATAAATTCACTCCCACCAAATACGGCTTGAAATCGGTCTTGAACAACTATACGGAAGACGAGAAAGATTGGCAGATTAGGCTGGCGTATTTGGGCCCGTTATTTTGCGCCTTGCCCGATTTTTTCCTCCCCGTATTCAAATTCTTGCTTAAACTGAAGTTGACGAAGTTTTACATATGGATCGGTTCAATCTACACCAGCTATATCACTTACGCCAAAACATTCCCCGGCATTTTACCGCGCCAGCCGGTAAAGTTATTTAAGATCGTGAGGGACGCCGTTCGTTATTCTCGGCCCGAGGCCGAGGAAAAAATCAGAAATTGAACTAAAACCGGAAAGGGGTGGGGCGAGAAATAAAATTTATGGTTGATCAAGAAAAATTAGACAAGAAGCATGCCGAGGTGCCGCCGGATTATTACGAGGTCGGCTTAGCCAAAAATTTTTGGCAGAAGATTTGGCATCGCCGCCGGCTCAAAACGCTTTTATCCCTGGTCCCAAGGCGGAAAGTTAGGTATCTGGATATCGGCTGTCACGGGGGTTTTTTGATGAATCAAGTGGCGAATCAATTAGGCGAAGTCGAGGGGCATGGAGTGGATATTTCTCCCGCCAGTATCGCCTATTGTAAAAAAAAGTATCCGCGGTTTAATTATCAGGTGGCTGACGCTTTAAGCCTGCCTTTTCCTAACGACTCTTTTGATTTTATCACCTGTTTTGAGGTTATTGAACATTTGGTTGAACCGAAGAAAGCGCTTTATGAAATGAGACGGGTTTTGAAAAAAGACGGGGAGATTATGGTCCTGATGCCGACGGAAAGTCTGATTTTTCGTGTTATTTGGTTTGTCTGGACGCGGTTGGGGCGGGGCAAAGTTTGGCACGAGACACATCTCAACAAGATAAAATCCCGCGATTTGGCACCATTGCTTCAAACGATGGGTTTTGCTATAATCAAAAGACAAAAATCACACGGCGGCATGCTCTTGGCCCTTAAGGCGCGCTTAATGAATAAATAAATATTCTATGAAAATAGGTTTACTCATCGGCACTTATAATGAAGCGGAAAATATCAAGAATATCGTGGCGGCCGTTTTCAGCCAAAACATCGCCGGTTTGGAAATTGTCATTATAGACGATAATTCTCCGGACGGCACGGGTCAAATCGCCGACGGACTAAAAAGCCAGGACCGGCGCGTTCATGTCATCCACCGGCCGAGCAAACTCGGTTTGGGCACCGCCTATATCGCGGGCATAAAATACGCTTTTGAAAGAGGAGCTGAATATATTATAGAAATGGACGCGGATTTTTCGCATGATCCCAAACGTTTGCCCGTCATGATTGAAAGATTGGAGAAAGACGCGGATGTGGTTATCGGTTCGCGTTTTGTCGAATGGGGAAAAAACGACGTGGATTTTATCCGGCGAGTCGTCAGCCGGTTCGGCGGGATTTACACCCGTTTAGTTTTAGGCCCGCCCATCAATGATTTCACCGGCGGCTTTAACGCTTTCCGGCGGAAGGTTCTGGAAAGCATCGGTCTGGAAAAAATACGCGCCTCAAATTTTTCTTTTCACATTGAGACCAAATACCGGGCTTACAAAAAAAAATTCCGCGTCGTCGAAATACCTATTATTTTTCCCCGCCGAAAATCGGGGAAAACAAAATTTTATTTCCGGATGCTTTTGGAAAGCATGTGGTCGGTCTTGAAATTGAGATTCCGAAAAATAGATTGATTTTTCGTTTTTTTTGTGCTATAATTTGGGTAAATTTGGCTTATATTCGCCAAAAAGCGCGTTTTTAGGGGGCGCGTAGCTCAGTTGGTTAGAGCGTACGGTTCACATCCGTAAGGTCATAGGTCCGACTCCTATCGCGCCCACCATTGATAAAGAATCTAAAAATAGATAAAAAATTAATTAAAATTATGCCGGAAAAACAATCGGCCCAAGGCCGATCCGCCTCGGGCGGAGAAGAAAAAAAAAGCGAAAGTGAAGATCAAATTGACGCTAGTCATGTAAGGCCGGGTTTTAAGCGGCTAGCCAGGCTGCAGCGGAAAGAAGAATTTTTGCCTTCGTTCAGCAAGTCTTTCCTTTCTTTTGTGATAGAGGTAGTGAAGGTCGTGGTGATTTCTTTGGCCATTATCATTCCCATCCGGTATTTTCTTATCCAGCCTTTTTATGTGCGAGGCGCTTCCATGGAACCGAATTTTCACGACAACGAGTATTTGATCATCAATGAGATCGGTTACCGTTTTTCTGCCCCGCAGAGAGGGGACATTGTGGTCATTAAAAGCAAGCTTGTCGCCAAAGAGTACTTGATTAAAAGAGTGATCGGCTTGCCTCAAGAAAAAATAGAGATCAACGGCGGAGAAGTCAAAATTTACAATAAAGATAATCCAGAGGGAAGGGTTTTGAAAGAAGAATATCTGGCTAAAGATATTACGACCAGCGGCAATAATATCATTACTTTGAAAAGCGATGAATATTATGTCATGGGCGACAACCGTCCGTCATCCTTGGATTCGCGGAGCTTCGGCGCCATAAAAAGGGACGAGATCGTCGGCCAGGCGTGGCTGCGGGCCTGGCCTTTCTATAAATTGAAGCATTTTACTACTCCCGAATATAATCTATAAAATTATGAACAAGAAAAAAGAAGCGAAGATAACGCCACCCGCGCTTTTGCGCGGCATGAAGGATATCCTGCCTTCAGACCAAGACTATTGGTTCTGGCTAGGCGATAAAGTGAGGGCGATGGCGGCCGCCTACGGTTTTGAAAGAATCGATACCCCGATCATGGAGGGGACCTCTCTTTTCTCCCGTTCCATAGGCGAGGAAACAGATATTGTCAGCAAGGAAATGTATTCTTTCGTCGACCAGGGCGGCGATAAAATCACCCTGAGGCCGGAGGGCACGGCCCCGATCGCTCGAGCCTATATCGAGCACGGGATGATTAATCAGCCCCAGCCGATCAAGCTCTATTATTGGGGGCCCTTTTTCCGGCATGAAAGGCCGCAGGCGGGGCGTTATCGTCAGCTCTGGCAACTCGGCTTTGAGGTTTTAGGCGAAGCGGACCCGGTGATTGACGCTGAGATTATCCTTTTGGTCCATTCTTTTTACCAGGAAATCGGCTTGCCGGTGACCATCCAGGTGAACAGTATCGGCTGCCCGGTCTGCCGCGAGGATTACAAGCTGGTTTTGGTGGATTTTTTCCGGCCGCGCCGCAGTTCGCTGTGTGAAGATTGCAAAAAAAGACTGGTAAAAAATCCCTTAAGGATTTTAGACTGTAAGGTTAAGGAATGCGCAGAGATCGCCAAGGAAGTGCCGCAGATTGTTGATCATCTCTGCGAGGATTGCCGTCTTCATTTTACCCAGGTTTTGGAATTTTTAGATGATCTGGAAATATCCTACTCCTTGAATCCTCATTTAGTGAGGGGTTTGGATTATTACACTAAGACCATTTTTGAGGTCTGGACGGCCGACGGAGAGGTCGGCAGTCAGTCGGCCTTGGCTGGCGGCGGACGCTACAATAATCTGGTGGAGAGCCTGGGCGGCCGGCCGACGCCGGCGATCGGTTTTGCCGCAGGCATAGAAAGGATGATCATTAAACTGAAGGAAAAAAATATCGCGGCCCCGGCGGCCGACAGACGAGAGATTTTTGTCGCTCAATTAGGCGACAAGGCGCGGAAAAAATGCCTGAAACTTTTCGAGGAGCTGCGCCGGGATGGTTTTAAGGTAAGAGAGAATTTGTCCAAGAACGGATTGAAAGATCAGCTGGAAGTGGCTAACAAACTCGGCGTGAAGTTTGCCCTGATTATCGGCCAGAAGGAAATCATGGATGACACGGTCCTTATCCGCGATATGGAAAGCGGCATTCAGGAAGTGTTGGATTATAAAAGGATCGCTCAAGAAGTGAGGAAGCGTCTGGAAAAATCCAACACCAATTTTATCAACCATACGCCCTAAAAATGGAAGATTGTATTTTTTGCCAAATTGTCGCCAAAAAAATTCCCGCGCGCATTTTTTGGCAAAATGATGAATTTCTCGTTTTCTATGAAATCAAACCCAGGGCACCTCTTCATCTCCTGGTCATTCCTAAAAAACACCTCGTTCTTGACGAAGTCGGAGAAGGAGAAGCCAACCTTTTGGCAAACCTTATTTTAACGGCCAAAAAAGTGGCGGAAAAAGCGGGTTTGTCGCAGGGTTATCGCCTGGTCATAAATAATGGTCGGCAGGCAGGCCAGGAAGTTGACCACTTGCATCTGCATCTCCTGGGCGGCGGTAAGCTGGCGGCTTTTTAGTTTGACTTAATACAATTAAAATGTTATATTATTAAAGCTAATAATATAACACTTTTGAAAAGGAGGTGAACAACTTGGTCGAGGTACGGAAAAGAGACGGAGAATCGGTGGAAAGCCTCTTGAGGCGTTTTACCAGGCGAATGCAACAAAGCGGAACATTGCTCCGGGCCAAGAAAGGGAGATTCTACCAGCCCCCCAAAAACAAAAGACAAGTGAAAGAAGAAGCTTTGCGGCGGAAATCCTTGCGGGAAACCAAGGAATATTTGCGTAAAACGGGGCAAATAGATGACATCCGTGATCCCAAAAAATTGAGCCAGATTCTAAAACTTACTTTAAAGCAAAAAGAAAAAAAGAAATGACCCTAAAGGAGCGACTGGAAGAAGATTATAAAACGGCTTTCAAACAGGGCCGCCATTTGGCCGTGGAGGCTTTAAGGATGCTAAAGGCCGAGGTGAAAAACGCCGAAATCGCCAAACGGAAAGATTTTGACGATCATGACGTGTTGGAAGTGATCCTGCGCGTGGCCAAACGACACCAGGATTCTATCACTGCTTTTAACAAAGGAGGGCGTCAAGATCTAGCCGACCACGAAAAAGAGCAGCTGGCGGTTTTGCAAGCTTATCTGCCGGCAAAACTTTCCGAAGAAGAACTTAGGGATATTATCAATGAATTGATAGCGGAAAGCGGAGCCAAGGGTCCGGCGGATTTCGGCCGGGTAATGGGTTCGGTCATGAAGCAGGTAAAAGGCCAGGCCGACGGCACGCTGATCAGTAAAATCGTCAAAGAAGAACTAAATAAAAAACAAACCACTTAAAAAGCCTGATTCGTATGGGCAGAGGAGGCAAAAAAAATATTTATCTTGGTATCCTCGCGGTCGTTTTTTTGTCGGTCGGCGGTTTTTTTGTCTGCGCTCATTTAGCCTCCGCCCAGACGGCGTTGCAGTTAGAAGATGTCGGTGGCACCCTTGGCTTGACGACCGTAAACTTAAAGACCCTGGTCATTAATATTATCAGATGGTTTTTAGGCATTATCAGCCTGGTGGCGGTGGCTTATCTTATCTACGGCGGAATTTTGTGGCTGACCTCGGCGGGCAACGAAGAAAAGATCAAAAAAGCGAAAAAGACAATATTAAACGCCATTATCGGTGTAATCATTGTGTTGCTGTCCTGGGCGATTTTTTTGCTGGTCACTCATTTTATCACCGACGCGACTAACGGGAATGGAAATCAGGCCTGCACGCCCCCGGCCCATACCGCGGATGATTGTTATGTCTGTCAAGGATCGCCGCCGGTTTGGGTGCCCAACGGCAGTCCGGCCAATCCCGCCCTTTGCTTGGCTTTTCCCACGGATTTTAGGCTGAACGACATAGAAACCAGCGCTATTTCCGACCTCTCGGAAATTTATACCTGCAGCAATATCCAATCGCGGTTCAATAACGGCGTCTACGGTACCTCGGTCGATAGCGCGGTGACGGCCGATACTTTAAAGATCGAGAAAGTCGATGGTTCAGTGAAAAAGGAAGGAGCCTGGCAGACTAACGCCAGGACGGTTACCTTCTATCCCAGGCGATGCTCGAATCCGCCCAATGATCCCTGCCGGTACGACGCCGATTGCGGCGGCGGCAATACCTGCGATGTGGTCTACTTTGACGATCTTTCCGATTACAGGCTGCATCTGCCAAAAAGCATTCAGGATGTGTCGGCCCCCGTCAGGAAGAATCTTTCAAGTTTTGATACTCTTGTTCTTGGCCCATGGTGCCAAGACGCCGGAACAGAAATCCAGTGCACTTTTCATACCAGTGATCAGAAGGATATTGCCGAACCCATCCTGGTGAGCGCTTATCCCGTATTATCAACCCAAGCTGGTTATCCCGACACAAACGTGCCGCGGCTACCGACCATTTCCGTGCTTTTTTCCGAAAATGTTGACGCCGGCACCGTGGTCGATTCAGTTAACCCGTCTTTGCCTAACAGCAATAATATTTTCATACAGCAATACGACGCCCAAAACGGAAGCCTAAAAGTAGGCGGCGCGGTCGACTCAAATTCGGATGGGACCGTCGACCCGGACAAGTTAAGGGTGGGCGAAGCAGCTAATGGCTTTAATCTTTTCCTCCAGGGCGGTTATTTCGAAGCTTTTACCTGGTATAAAATAACGGTCCAAAATATTGAGGATCTTTGCGGTAACACCATGACGCCGGCCTCGGTCGAATGGTGGTTTGAAACCAACGATGTCGTGCCCGGCTTTACCGGATTTTATCCCACCGGCAACAATGAATGTCCGGACGTCCATGCTTGGGCGACTTTTGGCACGGCCATGTACATGTATGACGTGACTTTAACGATCAACGATATTTCTGCTGGGCCCAAAGACGCGCCACGAGTCATCGGTATAAACGGCAGCACGACCACAACGGGGAGCGCAAGCAACTATGCCGGTACCTTGACCATTCGGGATTTTAACGAGAGTACGCCGGCCAACGGCAACAAATGGTATGAGTTTGTTCCAGCCACGCCATTTTCTCCCAGCCATACCTACGCGGCGACGATCGCGACCAATCTGGTCATTGATACGTCTGGCGGCACGCTTGCTACTGCTTGGCAATTTAAGGTGGCGACCGCCGCCGATTGCACCTGTACCCCCGCTATCGCTTCCTTGAGCCCGGCCCCATCGGCCGGCCTGATCGGCGAATGCCTGACCATCAACGGCAGCTGTTTTACCGGTACCGCTGCCCACGCGGCGACACCGATAAATTTGACTTTTGGCAGCTTAACAGCTGATATTCAGGGTTTTGGAAACAATTTTATTACCACCATCTCGCCTGATCCGCGTCCCGTCACTTTTCCCAATACCGTGGCCATTAAATTTTCTATTGATTACGGCGCGACTTACGGCGTGCAAAACACGGCCGCCGGCTATAACTATACCTATAATAGCGACAAGGAAGCCACCGGCCCCTGTCTTTTTTCTATTTCGCCAAGCGTGACCTATCCGGGCACGGCCGTCACTTTAACCGGAATCCGGTTTAACCCGGCCAACCCGGCGACGAGAAGAATTGACTTCATTCCGCCTGGATTGTCGCCCTCCATTTCTTCTTGGTCAGACGGACAAATATACAGTTCGGTTCCAAGCACCTCCTTTAGCGGGACCAGCAACGCTAGCCTCACTAATGATATCGGTACTTCAAATAGCGTTCCTTTTACAATCAATCAGTACCCGCCTGGCGTGCCGGTAGTCACCCGGTATTGGCCGACTTGCGATTCGGCCTGCACCAACGCGGTGGCCGGGGCCACGTTCAGTGAAGAGATGGACAGGAATACGATGACGACCGCTAATATCAAATTAGACCATTGCACAGATATTGATTGTAATGATTTTGTTATGCCGGCTCCCGTATATTCCGTAAGTTATGATATCCCGGGCAAGACATTAACCATCATTCCTTCCGCTAACATGTTGCCTGACAGTTGGTATAAAGTGACCCTGCTCGAGGGAATCAAGAGCACGGCAAACGTGAGCATCGGCAATCCTAATGATGGAACCAGTTTTATTTGGAAATATAAAACTAAGAATGACGCCTCATTGTGCGCCCCGGCTTCAGTGGATGTCTCGCCGGCGACTTACACGGCGAAGATCAATCAGACTGATCTGCCATATACGGCCTATGCTAAAGGTTCGCCGGACAGCTGTAATGCCGGCGGTCAGATATTAAACGGCAATGCCTATGACTGGTCTTGGACCAGTTTGCCGTTGGGTTTGGCCAATGTCAGCAATACCGACAGCAATGGCGACGGCAATGTAGATTCTGCTCAAAGGGTTGCCACTCTGGGAAATCCGGGCGCGACCAATATATTCGCTTCAGTCGGCAGCTTAAACAATCGTGGTGTTTTAAATATTACAGTCGATCCGACCTATTGTTATGCCGACGCGGATTGCAACCCGCAACCGGCGAATCCTTGTCCGGGCAGTGTCTGCAGGGACAATCATTGCACGCCGGTGATAAATTCCTTTTTACCCACGGACGGCGCCGTCGGCACCTGGGTGACGATTAACGGCTGTTGGTTCGGCAATTTCGAGGATGGTAAAAGCAAGGTATTATTTAGAGGTATTGGCGGCGATAAAGAGGGGATTGTTCCCAATCCGATGATTTGCGGTCCGGGTACCTGGACAAATACCCGGATTGTCCGCGAGTCCCCAAACGCTTCGACCGCCGACCTTGCGGATGACGCGATTGACGGGTCGATAAAGGTCGTGCGGGGTTTTGATTCGGCGGAAGTGAGCACAGCCACTAATTTTGACGTAAACAATCTTTCTCATCCCGGCATTTGCTATGTCAATCCGGAAAGCGGCCGCGAAGGCATCACGGAGGTGCAGATTAGGGGCAAAAATTTCGGGACCAGCAAGCAATCCACCGATCATGTCACTTTTTATAATTCAGTCGGCCGGATTGAAGCGGATTATACGCCGGCCATTTGGGAAGATAATAATATCAGGGTTATCGTGCCGGTCGGCGCTCAGACTTCCTTAAACGAGGGCCTTAAAATTACGAAGGGTGCGATTGACAGCAATCCTTGGCCTTTTACCGTAGCGGCCGCCGACTGTACGCCTTGTACCGCCGACAGCGAGTGCGCGGCGCGCGCCTGCGGAGCGGATAAATGCTGTCATGATCGTCCGAGCGTCGCTTCTACCACGCCGTTGGACGGCGCGACCAATGTCTGTTTGAATACGGTGATCGAGGTCCGTTTTAACCAAGATATGGATGTTGCTACTTTCACGCCTGGAAATATCACTGTTATGCGTTCCGGGCCACCGGCCGGACCCGTGCCCGTGAATTCACAAAATATCACCGCTGGCAGCCGTTGGTTGCGCCTGAACTTTGGTCTTTTGGCGGGTAATAACCAATACGTTATCAGGTTAGCCGCGGGCATCAAAAACGCGCAAGGAATCGCGATGGGCGGTGATTATCAATTCGGATTCACCACGGCCAATACTTCCGATCCCTGCCAGCTTTCTCGGATTACGATTGATCCGACTGTTCATACTTTTATGAAGTCTGATCCGGCAAAAGAATTTTCCGCTCAAGCCTACGATAATAATAATAACCAAATAAATCGAATCCCCGGGGTTTATAGCTGGACGTGGTCTTGGTCAGTCGCCGACAGCAGTATTCTTGTCTTGAATGCCCCAGGTGATTCTGATACGGTCAACGCTCAGCCCGCTGCTCCCCGGAAAAATGGCAACACTACTTTAAAAGTCGAAGCTAAGGCCCTAGACCCAGTGATTGGTTTCACTGGCAGCAAAGAGGCGACAGCGGCGGTGCGCGTGATCAATTGTGATGTGGCCTGGACTTTTACCGACCAGGCAAATAATTGCGAAAGTGACGTAATTTTTGGCGGATGCGGCAATAGCTATAATTTCCGCTTAGAATATTGTCGCGGTCTATACGGTCTATGCCAAGGCGGTTCAGCCGCGGATGTTTGTTCCGCCAATTACGCCGCCACTTGTCCGACGGGAGAGACTTGTTGTCCAGCCGCGACTCCGAATTGTACTTTTACTAATAATAAGCCCTTGCCCTTTTTTGACATTCAGACGGCGAGCGGCCAGACCGGGAACGTTTTGAAACAGTTTCTTTTCAAGGAATCAGATGACACGAAGAAAGACGGCATCGGAGTGCGCATTTTTGCCAATCCCGAACTGCTTTCCCCGACCGCCTGGTATGATATTAATATTAAGATAAAAGGTTCGCCGCAGACGACGACCGTTGATGGATATGAGGCGATCAGAGACGGCCGGACCGTTTATGTCGCCGCCCCAAATTTGCAAGGCGGCACCTTGTATAATAATATTTATCTTATTTCCTATAACGATGACGCGGAGCCAAGTACCGTAGACATTTTCAACCAGATGGTCTCTAATTGGTATTTTAATACGAATATGAACGCGACTGACAAGCCCTTGCTAGCCCGTGATCTTAGGAGGGTGAGCGATTTAAGAACGATCATATCTTATTTGGAAAGTTATCGCGCCGATCATCAGGAATCTATCCCTTATCCTGCGATGCAAGCAGGCAGCTACCTGAAAAACATGACGTTTTCCAACTGGAAGGTTTCCTGGCAGGGCACGTTAGCCAATGCTTTGCAAAAAGCCCTGCCCGAGGATCCCAGGCAAAGCGTTCTATGCAAGGCGTCTTCTCCCGCGACCGTCGACAAGAATACCTGCTGGGATGAGCCTTCCAAATCATTTACCTGCGACATGAGCGGGACTTATCTTTATGCCTATAAAACTGATCAGGGGCTCAATTATGAGCTGTATGCGCAATTAGAATACAGGGGTCAGGGGACGTTCCTTAGTAGTCCTATCCCCACTTATAATCTCTGCGTTTCTCCTTCCGATTGCGCCTGTTTTAACTATCGCATCACTGGACCTTAGTTTAATTCAAAATATGTCATTAATAAGGTATAATTAGTTTATGGCAATAGAGCCGGAAAACAGGCCGCCAGAGGCCGAAATAAGAGGCTTGGGGAGTTTAAAGAAACTTATCATTATTGTTGTCAGCGTCGTAATTATAGTCGGTCTGGGGCTGGGGGTATATTTTACCTTTATCAGTCGTCAAAACAGCGATACGGCAAATGGGGGAGTAAATCAATCAGCCGCCGCTTCCAATAAGTCAATAAATCAGGGAGCCGCGGCGGCGCCCGTTGACGTTGGCCAAACTTTAAACGATGATGATCGAGACGGGCTAAGCAACGATGAGGAAAAAAGTTTAGGCACGGATTCGGGGAAAGCCGATACCGACGCGGACGGTTTGTCCGACTACGAAGAAGCAAAGGTTTATAAAACCGATCCCCTGAAAGCGGATACCGACGGCGACGGTTACCAGGATGGCGCCGAGGTGGAAAATGGATTTAATCCGAACGGGGCCGGCAATTTGCTGAATATAAACGTTGAGATCAATAAAACCAATACTAACCAATAAAAATATACAATAAGGAGAAAAATATGTTTGACGACAATAAGCCTAATTACGAGCCTTACCGGCCGCAGCCGCCGGCCATTGAGCCGGAAAAAAAGCCGGAAGCGCAGGATGTATACACCATGCCGGAAAAATTCA